>Ga0181349_1000576_pt1 | contig 15723 bp, 16 predicted proteins | sample Su13VDMM110SD_FD_130106 | JGI IMG/M metagenome (GOLD analysis project Ga0181349, IMG submission 130106) | Freshwater viral communities from Lake Michigan, USA - Su13.VD.MM110.S.D | ecosystem: Environmental > Aquatic > Freshwater > Lake | place: USA: Michigan | collected 2013-07-16 | reverse complement strand
TATGGAAAAATATTATTTTATTCAACAAAATGGAGTTAAGAAAGGTGCGTTTAAGTTGAACGAACTTAAAGCAGAAAACATATATTTTGATGAGTTAGTTTGGAGAAGTGATGAAGACAAGTGGAAAAAAGCGAGTGAATTTGAAGAACTGGCGGGCATCTATCTGATTAAACCTCCATTAACCCCTTTAGAAATAGCGAAAAACGATATTAATAAAGAGTTCTTAAATAAAGTTTTACCTAACACATTAGGAATTTACTTTATCTTATTTTTGATAATATCAATATCTTCATTTCTCATAGCAAATGGTTCTTGGGAGGAAGCGAAAAAAGCATATATAACTAATAAAGATAAAGTTGGTAAAAATAGTAATGATGTAAAATCACAAGAATTAGATTCACATAAATATTTTCTTAAAGCTGCTACAACGGAACTTATAAGATTAAGAAGTGAATTAAAAGTTGCTCCAAGTAATGAGCGTGATGGTATTCAATTTATGATAAATAATAAAAAAATTGATTCTTCTTATAGAATGGCGGTTATTAATAATTGGGAATTTGATAATATGAATAACTCAAATCAATCTGTAATTCAGCCGACTTATAATGTCCCTGAAAACATTGTTGCTTTAGAAAATATTAATGGACTTCAACAACCTTTTTTATTTAGACCATTTTACGCATATTTTTCTAAAATATATTTAACAAGAGAAGAGCAAGATAGTGCGGGAAAATTATTTTTTAATATAGTTCTTTCAACTTTTTCATTATTGTTGATATTATTAATTATTAATTTAACAACCACTTACTCAATTAAAATTTCAAAGGCAAACCCAAGTCAATAATATATTTTGAATTGAAAATAATTACTTTCCCGTAATTTTCTTTATTCAAGTTTAATAATTAAAACCTCCATCCGGAGGTTTTTTAATTTAACCATATACTTATATTAAAACTAAACTAAACTATAGTATTGAGAAGATAGTCATAACAGGACAATAACAACTATTACAAATCGTATTAAAATGTGATTTATAATAGCCGGAAAGTCAATAATGATATAAATAAACACAAAAAAAATACATAGATATGCTATGCTTAATAATGAATTAAAAAGATGGTATTCAAAAAAAGATATACAAGATGAATACCCTCTTTCAGAGAGAGAAATAAGAAGAAGATTATCTAAATCAATTATCCCCGACAACAAGATTAAAGAAGAGAAGTCAAATAGGGGATTACCAACTAAACTATACCATCATTCAATACTTGATGGAATATTCAGAAAGCGAAGGGCACTTGCTAAAAAAGAGAGCGACAACACCATTAAATGGGTGGAAAATCATTATTGGAAATACATAGGTAATATTGTTCCGAAGAATGGTAGTGTTGAGCTTAATAAGAAAATTTTAAAATCAATCTTTGATGATTTAAAATTACTCATTCCTAAAAAATCTCATTTAAAGGTGTTTTATTCCCTTGAATTAAATCCGGAGGACAATAATTACCACACTCATTATTTAATTGATTGTGATGTGTCTAAAATCAGCCGTATGAATATCTTAAATATATTTGAGGTTTATGTAGATAAGAATATCCAAAAAGAAAGAAGAATAGACCTTAAAAAATATGATGATTCATTTGGTAAAAGAGGGAATAAATACACTACCAAATGTAAAATTATTTATGCTAAATTGTTGGTTCATTAAAAAGGGAGTTCATCAGACGGGCAATCACAACCGCTTATTAAGAAAGAAATATTAGGAGAAACATCAATTAATATTTTCTCCGCTTCGTCTTCATAAAAACCTTTGATAAATTCTTCGTCTTTTGCCATTTTAAGAATGTTTTTTATCGTGCTGATTATTTGCTCGTCATCTTCAAAATCTTGTATATCAATTTTAAAATGTAGGTTTGGATTGTTAGTGCTCATAAGTAGTTTTAATAATAAATATAATTACGATAAATATTATATCAAGTAATTCAATGATTTATTTTAAGTGATGATTTTTGATGTAAATCTTAAAACGGAAGGTCATCGCAATCATTTTTTGTTATGATGAAGGCAATATCTTTAAACATATTCGATAAATCACCCTCTTTTTTTTGAGTATCATAAGGGGTCATTTCAATGAAGTAATTAATATCTAAAAAATCCAATATTTTTTTTACCGATATGAAATAATTTTTTTTTGATTTAAAATCTTTTGTTTTTATCCTTATTATTAGATTGGGGCTGTTCTTCTTCATAATATACTTTACATATAAATATTAAAGAAGGTCATTATTTCTTTTTATTGGAGGAATTACTTATGTAATTTTTAGAGATTGCGTCAATTTCGTCGTTAGACAATATCTTACCACCTTTTAGGTATTCCATAATTTCTTTTTCAATGAAATACAATCTTTTTCCTCTTTTAATGAATGGTAATTCATTGCGACTTGTCTTGCTATAAATTGTGGCTTTAGCCAATCCAAGAAGTTTAGCAACTTCATCAATAGATAATACTTTATCATCAATGTCCCCTTTTTCATCGTTTGTTTTTATTGATGAGCTTGACTTCAGATTTTTCTCAATATCATCTAATCTTTTATCTATCCTCTTAATCAATTTTAATAGTATCATAAATTCATATGATGTATCAGAATCATAATCTCTTTCAAACCATCTCTCTTGAACTGAAGCAGGATTTCTTCCATCACCTTTTTTTCTTCTATTTCGCCTTAATATTTCCGGAAGAATTAAGTTGCTTTTAGAATAGAATTTTTCATCAATTAATTCTTTTATTTTAATTAATTCATTGTTGTTTTTTATTTCTTCATTATCAACAATCGTTTTTATTTCCGTGATATTGTATGTGAAAAATAGTTGTGGTTTATATTTGTTTTTAGAGATTGTAAAATCATATTTTATAATTAAATTAAAAGGGATTTCACCATTTATTTTAGATTTAGATTTATCACTTATTTCAACAGATTTGTATGAACCTTCGGTTAATTTACCATCAAATTCAGTTCCATCAGCGTTTGTAATTTTCCAATTTAATTTTTTGAATTTTTTTGATAATTCATCGTAGATATTTTCTGAATATTTTATATAAACTCTATTCATAATTGTTTAAATTATAAGGTTATTTTATTAACTGCATCCATTTTGTCTTTGTCTATAACTTTGGTATAAACCGCAGTTGTCTTGATATTCTTGTGTAATAATAATTTTGAAATTACATAGATACTAACTCCTTCTGATAGGAGTAATGTTGCAAATGTATGACGAAAACAATGAAAAGTTATCTCTTTATCAATACCGGCAGATTTTACCCAACTTTTTATTTGTTTATTTTTGTGTGCTGAATATATTAAGCCAGGAAAGACCTTGTCTTTTGGATTTTTTCTCTCACCTAACAAATTAAATGCGTCATTAGAAATAGGTAAGTAATCATCTTCTTTTGTTTTTTTTGAAGTATATTTTATCTTATAACCTATATTTTCCTCATAAAACACCTCAAACCAAGCTAATTTTTTTATGTCGCTGTGTCTCAAGCCGGTTAGTGCAGAAAAAATAGATGCTCTTTTTAGAACATCATCGGTAAAATAAGTGTTATTTAACTTTCTTAATTCTTCTTTTGTTAAGTAAGTTCTATTTCCATCCTTTGAGGGTATTGATTTAACTAATCTGTTTATATCTGTTTTTAGTTTTCCGTCTCTAAAAGCATCTCTTAAAGATGATTTTATTTTATTAAAGTAAGAAGATGAAGAGTTCTGTGTTAGGGGTTTATTGTTATGCCTTAAATTATTGGTAGTTTGTAAATACTCTTTAAAGTCATTTAAAAATGATTCGTTTATCTCCGAAAATTTTAAGGAGCCATTTGTAAATGCGTTTAAGTAGTTATAAGTTGAAATCCAACTACTATAATTTGACCCTTTTTTCTTTTGTGTTTTTTTATAAAAATATTTAACATAATCTTCTTCCCCGATAGATTTTAATCTTAATATTTCCTTTTCAAACTCACCATATACCTCCGGTTTATTGAGTTCGTTTTCTCTTCTGTGTCTAATTTGTTCGGCAATTAATAAAGTTTGAGAATTTTTTAGTTTATCATTATTATTTGACGGCTTCTCTATAATATAACTACCTAAAAATTCCCTTCTCGTTGGTTTTCCCGTAGAAGGATGTATTATCTGTGGGTAAAAATCTAAATAAAGGCTCGCACGTCCTTTTGAGATTTTCTTTTGTCTTAAACTGACTTTTATTCCCATACCTATTTATTGTTGTTATTAAAAAGATTATTAATATCTATATTTTTTATAATAGTTCTACTACCTATTTTATGAGTTATGATTTTATTTTGTTGTATTTGCCGATATATCGTGCTACGACTTATACCCATTAATTTACAAGATTCTGATATACTCAAGTATGGCTTTGAGTTAAGTATTTCATATGGTAATAAAGATTTAGTAAGTGTCTCTCTATCGGATAACTTTATCTTTAACTCCTTTACATTTTGTTTATAACCCCGACTATTACATTTATGAGAGCAATATCTTGTTGATGTGGTTCGTGCGTTAAACTCATTTTTACAAAATTCACATATACGAACTACTAATATGTTGCTACTCATTGTTTTTTGTTTCTTTTTGCATCATCTTGTATCATTGTGTCTCTATGTGTCTCTATGTGTCTCAAAAATGGGTGAGTTGATTGTGATTTACTCAAAATTAACTAATTTTTACTATGAGATACAAATGAGATACAAACATAAACAAAATAAACAACACCTTAAACAAAATATCACAAAAGATATATGTCCGTATTTAATGTTGTAAATCAGTGTTTTAACTTGTTTTGTTTGTGGAAGAGTTGGTTTGTTTTGTGGGTATTACTTTCCGATACAAAAAGTAATATTAATTGATAATCAATTAGTTATGAGTATTGAGATACAAATAAGATACAAAACTTAAAAAAATATTATTTTATGTCTGCAAGAATTATCCAAATTTAATGTTTTTTTTAACTAAATCGGATACTGCTAATATTATATTGAAATAAGTATGTTATCAGATTAATTATGTGGGGGTAGTCCCTATTGGCTATGATAGCCCCTACCTTCCGGGTATCCCCCGTCCAAATGTAAGTTGCACAAGGTAAATAACCCCCTTCAGAGCCCTTTACGAAGTCCCATATATTTCTTTTATTTTTTTGCAGTGAATACCTGAAAAAAAATTCCCAAAAATTTCTTAATAAATGGACTTTTTTATTGATAGCAACTATTTATAGAAGTTAACTAATTAATTATGAAAAAAATTAAAGGATATAATCTCATAAAAAAAGATTCAGAATATTATATCAGTGAATTTCCACCATTTCCAAATAAAAGTAAAAAATCAAAATATTTCTTTCAATCATTAGAGAGAACGATATTAAAAGAAAGGTTTATTTGGTATCCATTAAAATTTAATATTATAGAACGAGTAGTTTATTTATCAGAAGAGAATAAAGAAAGTTTTTCTTTTTCCGGTATATTAAAACTTATAGATGGAGATAAAAAATTATTTATTGATACTGATACTTTTTTTAAAATAAAAATCAGCTTTCCCGATAACAAAGCAGAATTAAAAATTATCTACTATACGATTGATAATAATAAAGGAATGATTGATTGCTCATCGTCAGATATGCTGTTAGATATAATCTTTATTAATTATAAAATAACACAATTTACTCCTAAAAGAATTGAATCTCTTACTATTGATTATAATTTGGATATGAATGAAATTAGACAAATTCCAATCATACCTGTTCAATGGTTAAACTTTGATGAAAATAATAATTTATTAGAGTTTCCAAACATTAAATTATAGGGGAAAAATGTTATTAATGAATATTATTTATACACCATAACTAAACTAATTTGCGGGGCACTTTTATTAGTAGTTTAACAAGTATGTGTGTTTTAACATAAATAATCAATAAAAAGGTCAATCCCCTCTTCAAAACGCTCAACCAAATTATGAAAATTTTAGAAAAAAGAATAAAAAGAATACTTGATGAATTAAATAGTGAAAATAGAATCAAACCTTCTCCGAAGAAAAAAAGAGATTTTTGTGTAATCAAAATCACTATTCCCTTAAATAAATTTTATAAAAATGTTAAATCTGTCGGTGATTTTTTGAAGAAACTCCGCAATAATCTTCCTTATAATCGTTCTTTTTTTAACCGGATATCAAATAATGGAATTTACAACTATACAATAGATGAGGAAAAAGTTGAGTTTAATATTTTTATTGAATTGAATGAAATGTTTGAAAAATCCGAATTAACCTCAAAAATTTTAAAGATAGTTGAACCCTCAAAAATAGTCATAAGTTTTAACGACAATGAACTATATAAAAAAACATTTAATCGTGAATTTATTGTTAGCGATTGGGGGATATGGGGGTCGTTCCGGAACGAATCGGTTGAGAGATTTTAATTTTTACATTTGATATCACCCTGTAATCTCCACCTTCAACAAATGGAACTATTGAGTTTAAGCAAACTTTTAAATCATTTATCAATTTATCTTTTTGATATTCGTTTATTGGATTTTTTATGTTAATTGAAACTATCTCTTGAATTTTAAAATAAGTTCCAATCTCTCTGTTATTAAGATATTGAATTGGGTTAAGAAAAAAAACATAGTCATAATAAAAATAATTCTTTTTCATTTCCCGATTCAATAACTTATTTATCATCCTACAATATAATTCGTATTGATTCATTTAAGAGGAATAAATTAAAAGGTTAAACAATCATATACATTGTGAATCTCATCCTTTGTAATCCCTAAATATCGTTTGGTTATTCCCATATTTGAATGTCCAAACAACTGCATTAGCAGAACCAAACTTTCATTTGAATATTCATTTACTTCAACCACTCTTCTCCCTAATGTTTTTCGGAAAGTGTGTGTAGAAATATTACCTTTAACTTTAATTCGGTATTTTATAAACAATTCTTTAAGTTTTACATTTACATATGACTTATCAATACATTTAGTTCCAAACTTATTTATAAAAATAAATTCATCGTGGTTTGAAATACCTGATTTAGAATAAATCCTCTGAACAATCTCTTTTAAAGTTGAATTAACTTTAATACTTCTTTCTTTTTTTGTCTTCTTTTCTGTAATCACAAAAACATCATCTCCAAGTATATGAGAATATTTTAGAGTTAATAAATCTGATATTCTTAACGCTGTGAATGTTCCTATTGAAACTAATAAACAAAATTTATATTCCTTATCTTTTTCTAATCTTGTTATAAGTGAGATAAAATCATTCCATTCAATGAATGATGTTGTTGTTATTTGACCTTTTTTACTCATTGTAATATTTTTTACAAATGTATAAAAAAAACTTATACTTTTATACAAAATCAACAAAAGTATAAGTTTTAATTCTATAAAAATACCTAACTAATTGATAGTCAGGTATTTTTATATTATACTTATAACAAAAGTATAAGTTACTATATTGTAATATTACCAAGCATCATCTCCATTACCTTCACTTAATATATAATGAGCATTATTAAATTTAAGTTCTGCAACAGAAAAAGCATTCTCAAAAGCTATCATAGTTCTCTCATTCATAAATGGGTAATCTTCTAAATAAAAACAATGATATTCTTGCCCACTATCGGTATATCTTTGTTTAATTAATTTTGAAATTTTACCTTTTTTAACTTCACTCCATTTTCCATCAACAGGTCGTGCAAATTGAATTTCATAGGTATCATCATTGTTAACTTTAATATTAAACCATAATTCACTTCCAATTTGAGTGTGGTGATACTCAGAATATTTCTTTAAATTTAAAAAATATTTACTCTCTTGAAACTTTACTCCAAAAATTATTAATAGAAAAACAGAAGATATCAAAAATCCTTGAAATCCATTAATCCATTTACTTTTTTTAATACCATTATATAAATAAATTGAAAGTGCAATTACTGCGATAATATAATTGTTTTGTAAGATAAAAACCAATAAATCATTTAGGAAGTAAAGGAATATTAAAAGTAATATCAATAAAGAAAAATACCATATATGTTTTTCTTTTTGAGATGTTCTTTTTGTGTCTTTACCAAAAATTATGTTGTCTATAAATTTAATATTCATAATTATATTTTTTAAAAATTATTGTAAAAGTAAAAAAAAATATTAATTTAATAAAATTATTTCATTTTCTTTACGAGAGTTTATATATGCAAAAACATCTTCTTTTTTGACTAATCTCTCTATTACCAAACCATTTTGTCCAAATCTTTCAGCAAACCATACTGCTCTTTCTCTATCTAATGAATATGAATAACCATTTTCCCAATGAACATAACCTCTATAAACCATAAATTCATTTGGTAAAGAATTAAAATATTCAAGGTCTTTTTTATCCATAAAATAATGAGAATTTGTTTTATCTCTTAATAATTCGTCCCATAATTCTTTATTTTGAAAAATATTCTCACTCCCCGTCCATAGAGATGATAAAATTCTCCAATATTTTTTTGAAAACTTTTTTATTCTGTTTTGTTTTACCAATTCATTAAAATAAAACACACGAAATGGTTTTTCTATTAATGTTAGATAACTTTCAAATTCATTATTATTTTCAAACTCCATTAATCTTTCTTTTTTTCTAATGAATTGTTTATTATAATATGAATTTGGCATAAATCCCAACTCACCAATAACTAAAGGATGTTGAATAAACCCTTTGTTTAAGAAATTACCTTTAACCATTGATGATTTTAATTCCGGCAACAGCTCTTCTCCTGCTGAATACACTTCTTCAACCTTAACATTACCTTCTCTCAATAATTTTTCAAATAGAAGATAACTTTTTGATACTTTTTCCTTACTTTTTTTCATAATACTAATTTGTTTAAATGTTATATGAAAAAGATTAGGTAAATAAAATTTAATAGTCAAATCACAGATTACTATTATTTTAATATGTTTTTAAAAGTTCATTTGAACTTTTAAAAACTATTGCTATATTTCACAAAAAAAAGTAATTATGAGTTTATTAATCGGATTAAACGAAACAGGTTTTTTTTCACTTAAAAATGACCGAGATATTATTATCAATAAAATAAAAGATTTAGAGGTTGTATTAAGAGAACTTGATACGGCATATAATCACTTGAAGGGGTTTTATGAACCGGAGGTAAGAATATCCAAAAAAGAAGATTCAAGAGGTCGTCAAATGTATATGGGAAGTGTTGAAATATTCCTTCCGGACAATGTAATGAAAAGAGAAGTTTCTTTTTTTATTGATGAAGTAGTTAATTACAAAGGTGATTTTGACGAAAGATTAATTGAAGATGCAAAGAAAGAAGCTCACGATACCCTGAAAACGAGATTCAAAACTTACTTTGAATAATGGATACTATTCATAAATCAAAACTTCGTCCTAATCCATTCATAGATAGTTTCTACGGGGAGTTTTCCTTTCAAAGGTTAGAAGACATCCAATTTTATAGTAATATCCTTGAGAACGGGATATTAACCCCTTTAATCATTACCCCTTCAGGTTTTATTATTTCTGGCAATAGAAGATACTATTGTGCTATGAAAACTTCTAAAATTAAAGATTTACCTGTAGTGATAATGAATATTAACGAGGATGAAGTTGATGATTATCTGATAATTTCACTTCAGCAATATCGTATTAAAACAGATATTCAAATTGCTCGTGAATACGAAATTATTGGTCGTAAATATGAAATAAGGAGAGGTAAAGGAAACGAGACAAGAAACGCAGAGGGGAAAATAGAGAGGACAAAATTATTAGAAAATTTATCATCCGTATCGGAAACAACAATTAAAAGAATATTAGTTTCTCATAAATTGTTGATGGAATTGGATAATCTTAAAGAGGAAGATGCGTGGGGGAGATTAAATTCTCTGCGAAATGATAGAAAGAAAGAACCTAATACTATTTTTAAAGAATTAGAATCAAGAAAAGCGGAAAGAATAAATCAAGAAATTGCGAAAAATTCAAAACCAATTAATAATGAGTTTTTTCAAATATATAATACCAATTGTAATGATTTAAGTAAAATATTGGATGATGATACAATAGATTGCGTATGCACAAGTCCCCCATATTTTTCAGGTATTAGAACCTATAGCGAAGATGATAAAGAGGTTAAAAATAATGAAACAAGAGAAAATCTTGAGCAATTAGGACACGAAGATACTCCGGAAGAATATATTGATAAAATGGTTGGTTATGTTAGGGAATGTATAAGGGTGAGTAAAACAACGGGTAGTATTTGGATTAATATTGCTGATACTCGTAGAGGAGGAAAATATTTTAATGTTCCGGAAAAGTTGTTAATAGCTTTAGAGAAAGAAAATATTACAACTGCCCAAAAATGTATTTGGTTCAAAAATAATCCCCCATATGATAATAATGATGTATTTCAGCCCTCAATGGAACATATTTTTCATTTCGTATTAGACCCCAAAAATTATAAATGGAGAGATAATTGGTTTGATGAAGCCGATGAATTTATTGGTAATATTACTTACGGGGATAAAGACAAAAAAAGGAAATTTAGAAATGTATTTATTTACCCTTCAAACAAGGATGAGAGAAATAACAATGATGGTTCAGGATTTGTTAATAGTTTAATTGAAACCAATGTAATTAACAATTCTTATCTCAAAGGTCTTTTAGAGTCAAAAGGATATACTCTCCAACATAATGCTCTTTATTTATTAGAAATTCCAATGATTTGTATTTTATCTACAACAGATAAAAACGACTCGGTTTTAGATATTTTTAGCGGTCAAGGAACAACGGGTTTAATTGCCTATGCTCACGGGTGTCGTTATTATGGAGTGGAACTATCGGGGGTATATAGTGCACAATCAATCGTGAGATTTGAAGATTTTTTATTAAAGAACCCCGAAATTAGTAGATTATAGAACTAATTTATAAGGTTGCGTTATTACTATAATTGTAGTAAATTGCCGGATATATTTTTTACATATGAAAATTTTAGATACACTTCAAAATCAATTAAAGAAAGAGCCTAATTACATCACGGATAATGGTGAATTAAAAAAATGGGTTATTATAAGTAAAGCACAAAGTTATGACCCTGAATTAATTGAATTGTTGTTGGAAGACAAAGATGTAAAAGATAATTTTTTTATTGAAGTCAAAGGTGCGTTAGTATTCAATCAATCTAAATTTATTCATTTTTTAGAGCAAAAGAATTATCTTAATGATAGTTATACCTCATATAAAAACAAAGTTGGTTTAAATATTGATGGTAAATATTTAAAACAAAGAAATGAAGTTTCATTAGTTTTTCCCTTCAAAGATTGTATCCTTGAAGGAGGACAAAGTAGAGAAGAGGACAAACGAGAAGAAATTTTTTTTAATGAAATTCTTGCTCAAGATGAGATTACCCAATTACTTGAACCAAAGGTTTTAACTAACTCAAAAAGATATACTACTAATGGAGAAACCCCGTTGATTAAATTCAACAGAAATGAAAAAGGTAATATAACCGACAACTTAATTATTAAAGGGAATAACCTTTTAGCTCTTCATTCATTAAAAAAAGAATTTACAGGAAAAGTCAAGTTAATATATATTGACCCACCATTTAATACGGGAAATGATAGTTTTAAATATAATGATAGTTTTAATCATTCAACTTGGCTAACCTTTATGAGAAATAGGTTGATAGTATCAAGAGAATTACTCAAAGATGATGGATTAATTTTTATTAATATTGATGATATTGAAGAAGCATATTTAAAAATTCTTTGTGATGAAATTTACGGAATAGAAAACTTCATTAATATTATTGCTGTTAAATCTTCTACTCCAAGTGGAACTAAAACTGCTCATAGGGATAAAACAATTATTAAACAAAAAGACCTTATTTTAGTTTATAAAAAAGGTGGTAGCGTATTATTAAATCCTCAATATACCAAAAGAGATAAATGGGATACTCATTATTCATTGTTATTAGAAAAAGATAATAATGATGAATATGTATTGAATAAACTTGTAGATAGGCTAAAGGAACTTCAATTAATAAGTATCAATGGAAAATTAGATGAGGTTAATATTGATAATAAAGAATTTAAAGAATTTTATTTAAAAAACGCTGATAAAATATGTAGATTACAATCTCATAAAAATTTAGATGCTGATAAAATTTCACGAACAAAAAAGAATGAAGTTTATGAGCACAAAGTTGATGGTTTGTCTAAAGGACTTTATTATAACGGGCAAGTAATCACTCCTCTTTCTCAAGGGATTAAAAGAGTATATTCTAATCAAAAATTTGTAAATGACCTCGCAATGTTGTTGTGTGATTTTTGGTCTGATATTGACTTTCAAAATACCCAAAACGAAGGTGGAGTTAGTTTTCCAACAGCAAAAAAACCCGAAACTTTGATTTCCCGAATTATTGAATTATCAACTAATGAAAATGATATTGTGTTAGATTTTCATTTAGGTAGCGGAACAACTTGTGCTGTAGCTCATAAAATGAATAGACAATATGTTGGTATAGAACAAATGGACTATGGAGAAAACGATAGTGTAAAGAGATTAGTTAATGTAATTAATGGGGAACAATCCGGTGTATCTAAAGCATACAATTGGAATGGAGGCGGTGATTTTGTATATTTTGAATTAAAAAAATTCAATCAATATTTTATTGATAAAATTACAACCTCAAATAATAGTGATGAGTTATTGATTGTATGGGATGAAATGAAATTAAAATCTTTTCTAAATTATAATGTAGATATTAAAAATCAAGAAAAACATATTGAAGATTATAAGAGATTATCTTTAGTAGAACAAAAACAACACCTAATTGAAATATTAGATAAGAATCAACTTTATGTAAATCTATCTTCAATGGACGATGAAGATTTTAATTGTAGTGATGAAGAAATTATAATAACTAAAGAATTTTACCAAAAAAAATAATAAATTTATATGAGTTTTTTATACGATATATTATTAAATGAGTTTGGTAAAAGAGAAATTTCCCGTGTTGAAATACCTAATTATATTTCAGACAATCTTAAACCTGGCTTCGGAAAAAGACCATACCAAATAGAGTCATTCCAAAGATTTATATTATGTTATAATGAAGAATTTATAGGGAAACCGAAAAGTCCATTTCATTTAATGTATAATATGGCAACAGGAAGTGGTAAAACACTTGTTATGGCTGGATTGATGTTGTATTTATATGAAAAAGGGTATCGTAATTTTTTGTTTTTTGTTAATTCCAATAACATAATACGAAAAACCAAAGACAATTTTTTAAATCCTCAAGCATCAAAATATCTATTCAATGATAAAATCATTGTTAATGGTAAAGAAATTAATATTAAAGAGACAGACACATTTGATACTTCGGATAGTGAAAACATTAATATTAAATTTACTACTATTCAACAATTACATATTGACTTAAATAATACAAAGGAGAATAGTATTACTTACGAAGATTTAAAAGAAAACAAGATAGTATTGATTGCTGATGAAGCTCATCACTTAAACTCTGCCACCAAGATTAGTGGGGCATTATTAGGTAGTTGGGAAGGAACAATTATAGAAATCCTTAATCAAAACATAGATAATATTTTATTAGAATTTACCGCTACAATTGATTACGAAAGTGCGGAAATATTCAAAAAGTATCAGGATAAAGTTTTATTCAAGTATGACCTTTTAGATTTTAGATTAGATAAATTCTCAAAAGAAATAAATATCGTTAGGTCATATTATGATGAAAGAGAAAGAGTATTACAAGCCACAATATTAAATCTTTATCGTCAGGAACTTGCGACAAAACATAACATTAACCTTAAACCGGTTATATTATTTAAAGCAAAGAAAACAATAAAAGAAAGTGAGCAAAATAAGATAAACTTTCATAATTTGATAGATGACCTATCTATTGAGATGATTGAAAAAATAAAGGAAACTTCTAATATCTCAATTATTAAAAAAGCGTTCGTTTTTTTTGAGACAAACAACATCAGTTTTTCTGATATCGTTAGTAGATTAAAATTATATTTTAAACCCGAAAATTGTTTGAGTGCTAATAATGATGATGAGGCTGAAAAAAATCAAATTTTATTAAACACACTTGAAGATGAAAACAATCCTATAAGGGCGATTTTTGCCGTTCAAAAACTTAATGAAGGTTGGGATGTTCTTAATCTTTTTGATATTGTTCGTCTTTATGAAGATAGAGACGGGAAAGATGGAAAGCCGGGAAAAACAACTTTATCAGAAGCACAACTTATAGGACGAGGTGCGAGATATTTCCCTTTCGCATTGGAAGCAGGTCAGGATAAATTTACAAGAAAATATGACGATGATGTAGAAAATGATTTAAAAGTGCTTGAGGAATTATATTATCATACCAAAGAAGATAGTAGGTATATTTCTGAACTAAAAAAAGCACTTATTGAAACGGGGATTTATGAAGATGAAGATAACCTTATTGAGAAAAAATTATTTCTAAAAGAAGATTTTAAAAAAACTAATTTTTATAAGAAAGGGCAAGTATTCTACAATAAAAAAGTATTTAAAAGTTTCTCAAGCGTAAAATCATTTAAAGATTTTGGAGTAAAAAATAGTAATTACAAACATACTTTGTCTTCCGGTTCAGGTAAAGTTTCAAGTGCTTTTTTTGAAATGGAAAACCCCATCTCTAATGATGAGGTATTAAAACAAAAAGACATTAAGTTAAGTGAAATACCTTACCATATAACTCGTTTTGCGATATCACAAAATCCTTTTTTTTACTATGGTTGTATAAATCATTATTTCCCAAATTTATCTTCTTTAAGGGAATTTATAGAAAGTGATAACTATCTTGGAGGATTAGAGATAACTTTTATAGGGAATAGCAAAAGATTAGAAACTATTTCAAACGATGATTATTTAAAATCACTTAACGGATTGCTACAATTGATTGAAAGTGAAATCAAAGGAAATATCGCAGAATATGAAGGTTCTAACTTTATTTCATCTCCAATACACAAAGTTTTTAAAGATAAGGTAGTTAGGGTAAGAAAAGGAGATGTTCGTGAGGATGGGCAAGAAACTTTAGTATCACAACATTCTTGGTATGTATTTAATGCCAATTACGGAACTTCGGAAGAAAAAAGTTTTGTGGAACTTTTCGCCAGAAGATTTGACGGACTGAAAGATAAGTTTGAAAATATATACTTGATAAGAAACGAAAGAGAGATTAAGATTTTTGATAAGATAGGTAGAGCTTTTGAACCTGACTTTATTTTATTCTGTAAGCAAATTAAGGGAGACGAACTTACTTATCAGGTTTTCATTGAACCTAAAGGTTCTCATCTTATTGCTACGGATAAGTGGAAAGAAGATTTCCTTAAAGAAATCAGAGATACTAAACATTCCTTCAAGATTGATACGGATAGGTATTTGATTACTGCGGTGCCATTCTATAATTATAGTAATGAAAATGAATTTAAGAATAAGTTAGAAGAATTATTTGATTAACTACAGCTACATATAATATGGAAAAATATTATTTTATTCAACAAAATGGAGTTAAGAAAGGTGCGTTTAAGTTGAACGAACTTAAAGCAGAAAACATATATTTTGATGAGTTAGTTTGGAGAAGTGATGAAGACAAGTG
>Ga0181349_1000575_pt1 | contig 15733 bp, 21 predicted proteins | sample Su13VDMM110SD_FD_130106 | JGI IMG/M metagenome (GOLD analysis project Ga0181349, IMG submission 130106) | Freshwater viral communities from Lake Michigan, USA - Su13.VD.MM110.S.D | ecosystem: Environmental > Aquatic > Freshwater > Lake | place: USA: Michigan | collected 2013-07-16 | reverse complement strand
CCAACCACCACCAGCAGCTTTATACTTTTTAGCAGCCCAACCATTTGCATAAGCTGATGGATAAACATCAAACTTCTTTTTGGCTTGGCTTTTGTAGTATGCCCACTTTGTAGGATCAGTTGGTGTATTCTTTTCTAAGAATAAGTTTAAACGCTCTTCTAAATGCTTTTCATTAACATTAGTTTTGCCTTTGAACGGCATACCTTTTCGTTGATATTGTTGTGGTGTCATTTCTTCACTTGTTGTTTTAGTTTTGATAGGCGTATTATCATGACCACATTCATGACACAAGTATGGTTGTTTGCCACCAGTATCAATTGGCCAGTTGTGATCACAATTGTCACATGCTATTCTATCGCCTACAATAGCTTCACTAGTACCTGTTTTTACTTTAATTGCTTTTTGTCCTTTAGACTGCTCACCACCTTTTTTAGCATCTCCTCCTTTATTCTGTGCAGCTCGTTTTCTCTTTACAAAAGCAGCTCTACCACTCTTGCCTAGTTTAGCAGCTTTTTCATTAGATAGGCATGCTGAATATGCATCTCCTTCTTTAGCATCACCACATTTACCTACACGATCACCACTACTATTGTAGCGATCCCATCCACCACCACCAACACCACCTTTGCTACCTTTACCAAACCAAGCACGCAAATCCTCAAGTATTAAGTTAGTTAGTTTTATCATTTTACTAAGTATTCAGTATAGTTTGATTTGATAGGCTTTGTATTTTCAAAGTAATATGTATAGGTTTTTTTGGTGTTGTGTAGGTATATTGTTTTTAAAAACCCTACTGGAACAGAAGCTCCTGTTGGTAACTTAGAACTACCATCAGTAAAAATTACTCTTATAGCAACAGACACCATTTCTTTTTTTGCCCACTCTCTTTCTTGTACTTCTAACATTTTCCATACACCTCTATTTAAGTATTGGTTTTGTAAAGCACAATTAACATAAGAGAATGTTTTGTATAACATTTCTTTTGTGCAATTAAAGTCTGCTGCTGGAGCCATATGACCTTTATCATATACGTTATCTACATAGTCTTTTGCATCTGAAGTATGTACATTCTTGTCAGTATAAAAATCCATACCAGTTCTTGATGCAGTACCATTGGTACATTGTACTGTGTAATTTATTTTTAAAGGGCTTTCAAGCTTTTCACTATAAACTATTTCATAGATAGTGGTTTTGACTTGAACTGAATCTCTTAGTTGAGCTAAGAGTGTGAATGGTATTAAGAATGCTATTATAAATATGGATTTCATTTTTATATAAATAGTAGCTTAACAGGTATTTCGTTAGCATCAAACAAATTAACTATAGCATCAGCTTTGTCTTTATCCTTTGTTGTGAAAGTCTTTACCAAGTAACTACCATTTTGTATAATCATATGAGCACAGTTAGATGCTTGTGTGTGCTCATACCCCAAAATATTCTTAATAACGTCAGATAAGTATTCACTACTATTAAAGTCATGATGATAAACAAACAACCCTAATTTTTTAGTTTTCTTATTTACCATTTTCCAATTGGACACGCATCATGTGGTGCTCTAACCTTTGCAGATAATGGACATCCACACTTACCACATTTTAATCCTCTTACTTGTGTTGTTTTCTTATCAACAACTACTGTGTGTAAGCCATTTAGTATTTCTGCAAAAGGACATTTTGCACATATAGCTGCTCTTTGTATTGCTAAAGCTTCTACTTGAGGATCTGTAAACACTAAGTTGCTCCAACCAGCTATAATGTTTGATAGTATTATGTTTGGTTTATCAACTCTAGTAATGGGTTTTTTTAATATATGTTTAATTATTTTTATAGCACCCACTAGTAATATTATAGGCATAAAAACTATAAACCTAAGTATTATATATAGTTTGTTGTGTCGCATGTTTGGTATATACTTGCGCTCTAGTTTATTCCACTTCATATGTCGTTTAGATTTTTAATTAGCTCCATTTTCTCTTCTTCAGTTAATAGATCCATTGTTAACATTGTCTCTATACTTCTATCAGTGTCTAATAGTTGTGATGTAGGTATCACTTCTTCTGGTCTATCGTATCTATTGTTTCGTAAATCTCTTCTAGCTATATTACCAACTAATACAAAATAACAATTATAACATAGTATCTCTAAGTTCTCTCTACGGTGATCTGTGCGATTACCATTAACATGATTCATTATTAATGGTGTTTTCAAGTCTGTAGGTCTTTTCTGACAGAATCCACAATGGTTACAGCTTTCTGCAATATAACCACTAATGATCATTCTCCTCATTAGCTTTTGTGTTGGGTATTGTGGATACTTTCCTAATAAGATTTCATCTAATTCAAATCGTAATTGTGATACGTGTGTTTTTGATATGCCACTTCCAGCTTGATTCTTATGAGCTTCATATAAAGATACACCTTCTTTGTTTTTATAAAGTTGTGCAAATCGTTTGTATAGGTTAAAACCTACACGTAAGTATACAGAGGCTGCTTTGTTTGAGCGAGTAACTCTCATTGCACTCTCTATCTGAGACTGCAGCAGTATTGATGTTCTTGCTTTCTTCATGTAACTTTAATCTTTTATAATTTTTGTAATAACTGTCTTGCTGTTATGCATTTGTCATATTGCTCTGTTGATACAAAATGATCTAATGCTTGTTGTACTCCAACTTTCCAATCTGGCCTGTTAGACGTAACATACACTCCAGTACCACTAAGCTCAAATAATCTTATCTCAGTACGTTTTGATCTTAAACCTTCTTCCACAGTTTGTAGTATTCGTTCATAAACAAAATCACTATTGTCATCAAAAAACACATCAGCTTCTTCTAACTCTAATACTGGTATACTAGGTATCTCAGTAAACTTAAAGTCAACTACTTTACTATCTTTCATTTCTATATCGATTGAATTATATAAATCAGCCAACTTCCACACAACCGCATCTCTGTCTTTTATTCCTTTCACTTCTTCTGAGTGGATAATGGTTCCACCATCACACACTTCAATAAGATATGTTTTTGCTTTATTCTTATTTATTAAGGTTACGACTATCTTCATATACACAATTTTTTTTTGGTACTTGATAAATTAATAGAAAAGACTTAAGCGATAGTTGTTTTCTTTCTGCAAAGTATTTAGCTGCATTGTATCTTGACACAGCCATTGTTTTGCTAAGTGGCTCTTTGTTTGTGTCTACTCGTGAGTGATAATAGTATACTTTCATTTAATTCTAACTTTAAGTTTTTGTATTGCAGTTAAGAACTGCTCTATAGTAAATATCTCCTTAGACATATCTGAACGTATTTTTATTAAAGGTAATATCTCAGGATTGCTGTCTACTGTCTTCATTAAAGACTTTAGTGCAGTACCTCCCCAAAATACACCAAAAGAAGACTCACCTAATAGGTTAGCTTCATTAAGAGCGTCCTCTTCTTTATCTCCAGGCATTAATAGAAAGTATTGCATTAGTGTATTGTATATAAGTGTTCTGGTTTAATTTCTGGGTTATTGATGATAATGTTTTCTGATGCTCGATCCACTTTACTATGTACTGTTATCTTAAAGCATTCATACTCAAACTCACCAGTATCTTCTACACTATCTATTATATATTGAATCTTGCAAATGAAATCTTGATATAATTGCATTGTAACGTTGTCTAAGTTAAAATTAACAATGATCTCACCAAAATAACCAACATCATCAATATGCTTAATTCTGTCGACTGCTACAAACTTATTATACATGTAGCCATACTCATCCCAACACTCTTTTGTTATATTAAGTAGTTCATTTGCTGGTGTTTGCATTTCATTGTATTGCTCTTGTGCTAATTCTAGAATCTTTCTATCATCAACATAAACTCTATCAAAATGATTTTGAATGACCATAAAGCTTTTTAAGTTTGTAATTTCTCCAGTAATGTAGGCCGTGATGTTGTAGTGCTTTGTTTTTATTAATTTATGACTAAACTCACCCCACTTAGCAATAAACCTACCTACCTCGACTTGATCAGCTATCTGCTGTAGTTGTGCTCTTTGTTGAGCTTGTTCATTACCTTTATCAAACCAGTTTGGTCCTCTACTAGAAGTACAAGTAAAATGATATACTAAAGCATTCCACACTTGTATTATTTTAGTATCATTCAATACAAGACGAGTCAGTACATCACTATCTTCTCTTGATCTTCTGAATAAAGTATCGTGACCTCCAATTGAATTCCATACATCCTTATGCATTGTAAAAGGTGCAAAGAAATATTCAGTAATCTTGTTTGACTTATTACTTTCAGCATACTCTGAAAAACTCTTTAAGTCAAAAGTAGTTGGATCTAAACCAAAATCATATGTTAGCTTTTCTCCTGAGTTACCATGTAATGGTGGTTCTACTCTTGTTGAGCAAAGTATCATGTTTGGCTCTAAATGCTTCAGCACTTCAATATCATAATCTTTACAAATTACCATATCTGATTGTAGATACGATACAACATCATTACTTGCTTGTAAAAACATCTCGTTGATGTTACGAGCATATCCATAACATATAGGTAAGTTGTTTCTTAAAATCTTTAGGTTGGGAAAAGTGCTTTTTTGAGACATTAACCACTCAAACGTATTTTGATTATCCGAGTCTATGAATATAAGTATCTCATGTTGCTTTGTGCTAAGATTCTCTTCTAAAGACTTTAATAGCAGCTTTATGTGATTAAGTTCATTACGTGCTGTGTTTATGCAGAATGTGATTGGCTTTGTCATAGTTGTGATTTTATGATATTGTATGTGTTCATTATTCCTTGTTCTAATCCTACTAGAGGTAATACTAATCCATCCCATGAACCAATATAACCTCCAACTAATCCATCCTTCAACACACTTATCCCCACTCTATGCTTATCTAAATGATTAATGATCTCAGCTATTTGTAGTAATGTCTTGCTTTGTAAGTACGTACAGTTAAATGATTTGTTTGGATTTCTTTCTTTAATATAGTACTTTACTACCGATATTAGATCTTCCATATAGAAAAAATCCATAAGTTTATTTTGGTGAATAACCATATCCTCTTTGTTAGCATACTTTGTTATGTTAGCTTTAATAAAGCGAGTATCCAACTCATCATGATCAAACACAGCATAAATTCTTATGTTATAGCAATTTGGTTTAGCTAACATTAATCGAGCAATAACGTGTTTGCTTAAGCCATAAGGATCTGTAGGATGTCCTATTTCAGCACCTGATCCAAAACTAATAAACTTAGCATGTTGAGCAGCATAGTTTATTAAATTGAAGTACATTTTAAGATTGTTCTCTAATACTTTTGTATTATCTTCTTTCAATCTACTACCACCCTCTATTGCAGTATGTATTACAACATCATATGATTTGTTGTAGAAAAATATACGACAAGCATTCTCATCCGTTAGGTCTAAGTCAGCTCTAGTGATCACTTCAACGTCATAGTCTGATAATCCCGTAATCAACTTCTTAGCTACATATCCATTACCTCCTGTAACTAGTACCTTCATCGTTTTAGGTTTATGTAGATTGGAGTTCTTTTTTGTAGTGTATATTTAAAGGAGTCTGCTAACTCTTCATCTGTCTCTGGATGATAGCTTTTAATATTATCAAATACACCCATAATTCTTTTATCATCATGAGACCAGTGTGAGAATCCTAAATATCCATATTCTTTATCACGACCTCCACCAATTATGTTTACTGGTATTCCTTCATGATCCAAGTAATTACGTATCATCTCAAAGGGTCTGTAAATGGCAAACGGTGTAATTGAATACACATAAGGAATCTTACCTTCCATTGCTAAACCAATACCCATACCCATCATAACCATCTCAGATGATCCAACGTTATGAAATCGAGTAGGAAAATCATCTCGTATTTTATCCCACAAACCATAACCCAAATCTCCTGTGATTAAGTGTATATCTTCATTCTTTTTCATCTCCTCTTGTAGGAGTTTTGCAAATAACCTTCTCATACTATGCGTTTAATACTTGTTTATAGTTTTCTTCACTCATTACATGATAATGTGCATTAAGTCCTTTCAAAAAAGGATACTGCTCTACTGTAGTGTATCTCAGATTGATAGTAGGTAAAAATGCTTTTAGTCTGGTTGTCATATAATCTTGGTCAACCTCTTTATAAGCACATAGTCCATTTATATTAACAAACACCTCTATATTATCAATACCATCTTCTACAATAGTCTTTAAAGACTCCCAAATACTTCCCTCTGCTGCTTCACCATCACTTATCAGTACCCAGACCTTTCTTTTTGGATTAGCCACTGCTCGTCCTAAAGCAATTGTCAATCCTAATCCAAGACTTCCTGTTGAACAGTATATCTTATTTTCTTCGTCCCTGTGAGGATGTCCTCCATGTTTAACAAACAACTCTTCAGCATCTATTCCATGATACTTTTCTAAACAAACATACATTGCTAAAGATGCATGACCTGACGACAGTATAAAAATATCATCTTTATCCATCTTAGAAAAGATCTCATCTACAATATCCACACTGGATAGGTAGCTTCCTAGATGTCCCAACTTATGCTTATAAGCAATTCCAGCTATTCTTTTTTTTAAATTCATACCCACTAATATTAGTTTAATAATCTATGCTTAAATAACATGTAATGATTCCAATCGGTCAAGTGCTCATCAGGCAATAATGTCTCACTACTTAACTTTGGATAATTAGGCGTCTGTAGTTGTGATCCATAAATACCTAGTAAGTCAAAATTGTGTGTATAAAGTAGGTATATAAAATTATCAAAATCAAATAAACCTCTATAGACGTATTGATGTGACATTCTCCAGTTAGGATTGCTAATAAAAAAAACTGATTCCTTGTTGGTTAATTCATAAACTGCTTTTATTACAGCATGTGGATTATACACATGTTCTAAAAAATCATTAGTAATTACTAAATCATAACTATCCAACAAACCTTCCTTATCAAATCCATTAGATAAATCTTTTACAAAAAAAGTTCCTTTAAAATTATTATCATCAAAATATTTTTTAGCAAATGGTTTATCAATAAGATGATAATTGAGATGTGGAAACTGCTCTAACACCTTTTGTGAAAGTATTCCAGGTCCGCTTCCTATCTCCAATACATTTTGTATATGTGGATGTTGCTTAAGAACCTCTACAATAAGGGATGCTTCATAGTTGTATCTCTCTTGCCATGCTGTCTCTTGAAGTCTTCCTGCATCTTCCCACTCATTAGAGTGCTCTGTATCAAAATGCTTCATTGTAAAGATTTCTTCAAACTTTGTGTGTGTTATTCTAAATAATCCCATTACCAAATAAATTTATTGCTATAATATTCTACTATACCCTTTATTTCTTCATTAAACAACTTTTTTGGTTCCCATCCTAAAGATCTAAGCTTGGAATCATCTAATGCATATCTTACATCTTGTCCTTGTCTAATACAAGAGAAATCAATATAATCATCTTGAGCAAACCCTACAAGAGCTTGTCCTGGATCATATTGATCAAAAGGATTGTGTTGTTCAAGATAAGATCCTATCACACTCACTACAGTATCTATATTCCTCTGCTCAAACCCTCCTGCAATATTATAAATTTCACCTACAATACCTTTTTCAATAACAGTCATAATAGCTTCAGCAGTATCGTCTGCGTGTAACCAGTTACGATAAGGTTCTCCATTATTGTGTAATGGTATCTTACGATCTAATGTTAAACATTTAACTGCTTTAGGAATAAGCTTTTCAACATACTGACCAATGCCATAGTTGTTAGTTGGTCTAACAATGATGTAAGGTACTTTATGTGTTCTACCCCAAGCCATTACTAACATATCAGCAGCTGCTTTAGTTGCTGAATATGGATTGCTTGGTTTTAATAGATCCGTCTCAGTATGATTTCCTTCATCAATATCACCATACACTTCATCAGTACTAAAATGTATCAATGTAGGTTTTGCTGCATTCTCTCCTCTATGGTTTTTAATAAGCTCTAATAGGTTATGAACTCCATCCACATTAGACTTAACAAACTCAGAGCTACTAGCAATACTATTACCCACATGAGTCTCTGCTGCTGTGTTGATTACATAGTCACAATCATAAAGAAACTTTAAATCATTGATATCGCAGTGAACAAAAGAAAAGTTATCATAACTATTAAACTCTTCTAATAAACTTTTATTAGCTGCATAGGTCATCTTATCGACTCCTTTTACATGCCAACCTTTGTTTAAACATTTTCTTGTTATATAGGATCCAATAAATCCTAAACAACCTGTAACATATACTACTTTAATCATTTTTATATCTTTTGTGTTTTGATAAGATTTGTTTGTAATCAGTTGGATTAACGTCCCATGGAAAGATTGGAAATCTATTATCTTTGGCTTCATCCTTAAACCAATCAATTGTTTGCTCACATTCTTTTAACATACTAAAATTTATATCAAAAACAAACCCATTCTTAAAAATATTATGCAGATCTTCTAATGTATAATACTCCTCGTATCTGTTTAAAAAATTATTAAGATGTAATTGTCTTACAATAGGACCTTTTGTTTTAATTAAAATATTATATTTGTATTTAGTAAATATTGGAGAAGCACTACCTTTCCATTCTAATTCAAATGGATTTTTAATATCCTCTGTTTGTATTAACTCACTAACATCAACAGCTTTGTGTAAAGTTGAGCTTACATTAAATGGATAGTGTAAGCAAAGTGTTTCGTTAGTCTGCGGTAGTTTTAGAATTGCTTCTCGATCTACGATTAAACAATCTCCACGATCTACATAATAATCTTGCTTATATATCTTATAATCAGCTGTGAAGTTTATTCTACCACAATGAGTGTTTTGAAACAAAGCTGAGTGTTTTTCTAAATCTACTTCGTCACAATAAAATGCATCATCTATCTCCATCAATAAATGCTCACCTTCTAACGCATCAAGTAGTGCCACAAAAGAATCCCTAAATCCATATTCTTTTTCACTAACAAACACCACCTTAGAAAATATTTTTAAGTTATTTAGTTTATAATAAGATTCTAAGTAATCATCTGTTGAGTAATTAAATAAGACATATATCTTATTATAGCCTTTTACAAATTTAAGAATAGATTCTAATGAATTGTAAAGCTGTAATGGTCTATCTTTTGAAAATACTATAATGTCTGTCATATTAGTTCTTTGTAATATAATTTGTACATGCTATTGGTATCTGTTGGATAGCTAAAAGCTCTCTTAAAGTTTGCTTTTACGCTATGCAATTTGGATTCGTATAGCTCTGGGGTTAGTGTGTTTAATATTTGATCTAACTCTTCCTGAGTTGTGAAGGCTATGATACCATTTATATCAAAAAATTTATCTATGTTGGGACATCCATAGTAAATTGGAATAGTCCCTGTTAAAAAACAATCTGTAATCTTTTCTGTAAAGTAATTAGTATCCATTGCATTCTCAATAGCTACACTAAATCTGTAATCAGCTAAGCCTTCTAGCTTAGAAGCTATCTCTCTAATACCTCTTCCATAGAGGTCTACTTTATTCTGAATAGAAGCAATAAACTGCAATCTGGTTGTGTGTCCTGGTACCATTGCTTTAGTAGATGATATAGCGGATACTGTTTTGCTTTTGGGATAAACTTGAAAAGCATCCTTAGGCATTTCAATTGGTAATACATTAAACTGAGATGAATCAGTTAAGGGGCAAAATCTAGATTGGGGTAGTTTTAATAAGCTTTCATCCCAGGTTAAGATTAAATCAAATCTAGCAGGTTGTAAAAGAATAGCATCTATAACTGCTTGTTGATTAAAGAAGTTCTTATTCTCAGCAACTCTAGCGATTACTTTTATATTACCTGGTACATCTATTGCATCTAAAAGATACTCTATTATTTTATCATCTTGAAATAGCACTGCGTCGTATTCTCCAAAGATTCTATTGTAACAGTATGTAAAATCTATTGGCATCGTATGTCTTTCCATGTAATCACCATATACATTTACTTGAGGCATTGTACCTTGTCCTATACCTACTCTATACTTTTTCTTATTTCTAATCTCTGACTCATACTTGGCATTATCTTGATGCTCTCGTTCTTGTGTTCGAGTTGCATTTGATTTGGATTGGTTGTATACGCACGTGTAAAAATCCACAACACCAATCCTTTCTTCAGCACACATTTCAAGACAAGGGTATTGCCAAGAAAGATCTGATGCATGCCAAAACAATTTATCATCTATTTGAGACACTAAGTCTTGTCTATTAATACTATTCCATAAAAAATATCTGAATGTGCGTAGGTGAGATGCTCTCCACATGTCTTGACGATATAATTTGTGATCGTGTACAAACTTTGGGTATGGAGTTGATTGTGGATAGGGCATCTTTATATCCTCCGTACCATCCCAACACACAAAGCCACCATAAGTCATCCAACAATCTTTCTGATTATAAAAATCATTTAACTGCGCCAACACACTATCATCAATTAACCAATCATCACCATCTAAGTGAATGATAATATCATCATCTTGCACATCTATCTTATCAAATTGCTCTGTATAGTTGTAACTAGCTCCCTTATTTTCTTTGTTTAGTATAACTACCCAGTTAGGCAAACCACCTACAATATCTGTAACCGCTTTGTATGTATTGTCTGTAGATGCATCATCTATGTAAAGGACATCGTAGTTTGTGTATGTTTGATTTAATACACTAGCTAGATTAGGCTCTATCCACTTCTCATTATTATAAGAAGGAATTACTATTTTAAATTTATTTTGCTTCATTTAATATAAAGTGCATTTTACTTTTCCAAGAATCTAATCCAAAGTAAGTTTTATAATTTTTTTTTGCTTGTTTGCTACATCTATTGTAAAAATCACTGTCAGTTTTTAATTGGTTAACTAGCTGTCTTGCATGATCAACATTTGAAACATCTACTGATAGATCTGGATAGCATAGTCTTTGTGTGTCTACTTTCGCATTGCCTATACAAGGTATTCCCAAGTAAGCGCAATTCAAACTAAACGTACCAGCAGCTATTGTAGGCATCAAATGTACAGCATACTTAAAGCCACTTAGTTGTTTGATCCAATCAACCCAATCAACTCTAGGCAGGTGTGCAAATAGTTGATCTTCACCATCTCTCATAGCATGTGACGTTTGTCCCCATATAGGAACATCAAAATTCTGTGCTACTATATAACCTTCAAAGCCACCATACCATCTAGCAAAATTGCCACCTACTATAGCTTTGTTTTCTGGCTTCCACATTATATCTTTGATCGAATGCTCAATCATCAGTGTAGGTATGCTATGCACCGGCTTATTAGGCACTAACCCTTTGTAGTAGCTTATATCTGATTCGTTATGTGCAAAAATAGCGTCAACAGTTGTGAGCATGTTGTAAAAGTGAATCTGATCTACTAACTCTAGTTCAGTAAACATCCAATGTGGTCCTTCTTGTACGTAGTATACTTTTTTATTATTATCTTTTAGTTTTTGTAGCCAATCACTTGCAAGCAAGTTGGAATGAGGATTGAGTATGTTTGCTATCTTAACACCTACTGCGTTCAGATTTACCTGACCTTTAGGAAAGATTATAAATACATGGTCATAGTTTTTTACTCCTTCGTGGTTGCTAATGGAATGGTGGTCTGCATTAAGTGCATGCATCCAAGAAAACTCTGTCCTCATATTGAAATGGGTAATTGGAACTTTTCCAACAAAACCCATTTCAGTTATGAATGCAATTTTCATTATAGATTATCAAAGAATTTATCAACCATTCTACCAATATATTCAATCTGCTCGTCTGTAATTCCTGGATACACTCCTAAAAAGAAAGTGTCGTTAGTTGTTTTAGTAGCTATTGGAAACATACCTGCAGGATCTGTATATTGATTGAACATAGATAAGTCTGAGTATGCTGGATGAAACAAAGCATTACCTGTAAAGTAAGCTCTTGTTTGTATCTTGCATGCTTCCATATGATCTACTAAATCGTTTTTAGCAAATGGAGCTCCATCTTTTAAAGTTAGTAAGAAACCAAACCAACTTACATCAGCTTTATCTAAAGCATGAGGTAAGTGAAAGTATTGTTCATACTTCTTAAATATATTAAGCATTTTAATAAAGTTCTCTTTACGACGAGCATGCATGAATTCTAACTTATCAAGTTGCTTTAACCCAATAGCTGCTTGCATTTCGGTTGGCTTTAAGTTGTAACCCACTTCTTCAAATACATAACGATGATCATACGTTGTTTCAGGATACTTCTTAAACCAATTACCATTACGTTGTCCACAAGCTGTACCGCAGGTAACATTTCCTGGTTTTACAGTGTTACAATAACATGCACGTCCCCAATCTCTTAGAGAGGCTAATGCCATTCTATGTCTTGGATGATTCACTGCTACAAATCCACCTTCACCAGTTGTCATGTGATGAGCTGGGAAGAATGAACAAGTTGATATGTTACCAAATGAACCTAATAGCTTTCCATCCCAAGTTGATCCTAATGCATCACAACAATCTTCTAAATATATTAAATTGTATTTTTTAACAATGTTCATTACTCTATCCATGTCAGGAGGATTACCTAATACGTGAGCAAACACAATACCTTTAATCTCTTTATTAATATCCATCTCCAAGATACGTTCTACTTCATCCAAGTTTAAATTAAGATTTGGTAATTCAACATCTACAAAGACAGGAACAAATCCATTTTGAATAAGTGGATTGATTGTAGTAGGAAAACACACTACTGGAGTAATGAACTTACATCCTGGAGATAGGTTCCATCCACGTTTAGTCTTTAGTAAAGACACCATTAATAAATTAGCTGAGCTTCCTGAGTTTACAATAACTCCATCAGACTTTCCTAAGTGTGGTGCAAACTTCTTTTCGAACTCACGACCTTTTTCACCTAAAATAAACCAACTATCTAGCAAAGCTTCAATACCAGCTACATACTCATCTCCATCAAACCATGGACCTGAATACTGTACCCAATCTACTCCTTCACGCCAAACTTTTGTTTCTTGTTTTTCTTTTACAAAGTCTCTAACTGATTGTAAAATTGCTTCTTTTTTATTATCCATATTAATTTGTTTGTTTCTTTCTTAAAATATACACTTTTTTTATTCCTTCTGCAAATTTTGTGAATGTGTAATTTGGAATTATTTCTTTCATTCTAGCAATGGATACATCCTTCCTATATTGTCCATCTAACTCAGGTGAATCGTATACTATGTTCCAATTCTCTTTGTCTAAAGCTTTTAATGTAATGATAGCTAATTCGTGAATAGAGTAGGTTTCAGGGTTAGATACATTAAAAGACTCGTTAATGTTATCATATGTCATCATTTTAATTATAGCAGCTACATCACCAGCATAAGTAAACTGTCTTAAAGGTTTTCCAGTGCCAAGTAGTTTGAGTGTTGTACCTCCAAGCTTCTCTTGTTCTATAATTTTATCAAGTAGAGCAGTTACATAGTGAGCTTTTTTATTCTTGTGAGTGTCTAATTCACTGTATAGGTTTGATGGTGTGATATAGCAGTAGTTAGTGTTGTACTGTTTGTTGTAAGCTTCTATTAAACTAATCATACACCTCTTGCTATATGCGTAGCCAAAGTTTGTTGGTGTGGGAGGTCCTTTAAAAACATCCTCTTCTATCATAGGATACGTATCTACTTTGTCTGGGTATGCACAAGTACTTGAAAGAGCTATTAATCTATCAACTCCTGCTTTATGTGCAGCTTTGATTACATTTGTATTAATCAATAAGTTTTGTTCTAAGTAGTCAACTGGTCTATCAATGTTATCCTGAATACCACCCACAACCCCAGCCAAATGTATAATAATATCTGGTGAGATCTCTTGAAATGCTTTTAGTGTTTGGTCATAGTTAGATAAATCACAATTATCACTACTATGATATATTGCTTGTGATAGTGGTTGTAATATCTTCTTTAGGTGCTTGCCGACTGTGCTTGTACCTCCCGTAACTAATATGATCATAGTGTATTGTAATAACTGTTTTGTTTTTCTTGCTTTTCTATTCCTTTTGGATGATAGAGTGAATAATCTTCTTCCATTGGCAAATATGCATACTGCTTGAATCCTTCTAACACCTCATGAACTTTATTCTTCCAGGTAATGTATGGAGCATTTTTATATATACGCCATTGGTAATCAGGCCAGTTTACCCAACCTTCACTATTAACATTCCATCCCCATTTAGTAATATGCTCATCTGTTAATCCCTCTACTGTATTAACACGAGGTACTAGATAAACATCTATTTCTGGATTGCTTTCTAATATGCTTGGTAAAGACTCTATAATTGGTGTGCATGGAATCTCATCTGCATCTATTTGAAAGATGTAGTCCCCAGAACACTTTGAGTTAAGCAGGTTCTTCCAATCAGCAAAGTGTTTATTGAAAGGAGCTTTATACCAAAAGTATTCATTATTAACTGAGTGTGTTCTTAGGAATGATTCTATTTCAGGATCTCCATTTGTCTCATCATACAGTATTACTATATTGTCTTGAGGACGTTTTTCTTTTAACAGAAAATGCAATAAGCGTTGTATCTCTACAAACTCATTGCATACTGTGATTCCATATGTGATTTTCATATTAACTTTTTGGTTTAATGAATCCTAAGAACAAACAAGCTCCATAGAAATCACTACTTAAAAACTTTTTACTTGCAGTCATATCAATACGTCTTTGATAAAATTTATCTTTCTGACCTGGTATAGGATAGTTCTTTTGATCTTCTACAGGAATATCTACTGCAGGTGCTGCTGTCCATCTCCAATCTGTCTTACTAACACCATCAGGAAATATAATACCAAATGATGGAAAGTTTAAGACTGTAGGATACCATACTAAATTTTTATCATCTATCCAACGTAAATCTTTTATAAGTTCTGCTGTTTGACTTTCATACTCATTGATTAACATAGATCCATCCACATTAAGCGTAGTTGTGGTGTATCCACATTCCATACACATATAGCTGGTAACTGCTTCACCTTTAGGAGTAGTTTGCGTATCCTCAAAGCATTCTGGTGATCCACAATGTGGACACCTTATCTTAGTAGGATCCGTACTCGATACTGATTGATGTTCCGTTGTTTTCATTGGCTAATTCTTTTATTTTGTTGTATACGTCGTGATTACTAATTATAATAAACTTACTATAAGTCTCTTCTGTTTGTAGATACTCGGTTTGAAACTGAGCATCATTAGCTGTAAGAGTTGCTACTAAATAATTGTGTGAGAATTGTGAGTATGTTGTTGCATAGTATTTCATCTCTTGATTGTCTTGTGCCATTATTCTATTTTTTTAAGTGTTGGTAATTGTATTTTTTTTAATTGTGGTAATTTTAATGTAACTTGTTGTGCGAACTCTGGTGTGTACTTATCTAACAGTTCCCACATTTTAGTATACATAGCATCTAAGCTAAAGTGATTCTTAATATGGAAGTTTTGCTTTTTACCTAGTTCTTTGTAGTTTTTATAATCATCATACATTGATTTCAAAGAAGTCATTGCATAACCATAATCTACAGTCATCCATTGAGACTCTTGTAAAATAACGTTTTCCCAAGCTGCTGATGGATGAACATTTGTTAACTGTCCTGGTAACAAAATTGCATGTTTTAAAAAGTCAATGTGTCCTGACCAGTT
>Ga0181349_1000574_pt1 | contig 15750 bp, 15 predicted proteins | sample Su13VDMM110SD_FD_130106 | JGI IMG/M metagenome (GOLD analysis project Ga0181349, IMG submission 130106) | Freshwater viral communities from Lake Michigan, USA - Su13.VD.MM110.S.D | ecosystem: Environmental > Aquatic > Freshwater > Lake | place: USA: Michigan | collected 2013-07-16 | reverse complement strand
CTGTCGCTTGCCAGTTTCTCATAAAATCGTACAATAAACTCAATTGTCTCCAGCGTTCCTGATGTGTGAAGAATTGAAAATCCTTTTTTATAAGATAAGGATAACATTGATGAAAATAACATTTTCTTTGCGGTTTCATTTTCTTTATTACAAAAATTTAATACATTGCCTTCAATTATATAATAAATATTTTTATTATCTAATTCGCATTGAGACAAACGAAACGATTGCTCATTGTAACGTCCATCTTTAATACTTGATATTAAATCGGCTAATGATTTACGTTCAAAAATTAAGATTGTTTCATCTTTCTTATTTTTAATTAGAAAATCGCCAAGTTCTAAATTTTCAAGCGACACCTTTGCGACGCGATTTTGTAACTCTAAAATCATGTCTTTTGGCTCTCGATTGTCTACGATTAATCTCATAGTATACTCTATACTTCTCTGTATTGTTTTATATTGTTTTTATACATTGTTTTTATATACCATGGTTTTAGGTAGTATAATACAAGATATAGGCTAAAAATACAGCAAAGAAATTCTTCGCGAACAAATCTAAAATATTATAACTGATATTTTTAACTTTATAAGACATTACGGAAGCAATTCCATACAATGCCCAAATTCCTGAGAAATACCAAAATGTATTTTCTCCAAGTTTACTATATTGAGCATAATTAATGTAAATGATATAAAACATGATGATAAATGGAATAAACCCTAAAATTGCGGCCAGATTGAACGACATTTGTTTGATTTCCGCTAAATAACCAAAGAACAACATTGCGAAGTTCAATACTAACACACTCACTATAATACTGAGATTGTCTGTGGTTAATTCATATAAATTCTTTTCAATTCCATTAATATTTTCTTTATTTTTAATAAATAGTAAATACATCATATACACATATAACATTAGCGGCGTGCTCAGCACCCAATCATAATATCTATATTTTGTTATGTTACTAATTTTTGAAAAGTTTTTAATCATCCAAACATAAAATATAAATTCAATGAGGGATACTGAGGTTTCGACCCATAAAAGTTGCTTTATAATTGTTAAAGAAATTGGAGTTTCCGCAAATAACGCAATGAACCCCAAAAAAAAAGTTACGATTTGTATTTTAAGAGACCAGAGTCCACTATTATAGATTAAATTTTTCATATATATATATATAGTAAATATATTATTACAATCTAAAAAGCATCTATTTTTTTCTTCCATACTTACAATGTTGTTTTTGTGAAAATCCTTTTGGATGCTTACAATTAATGCTGCGTTTGTATTTTAAACTCCATTTCCGGGATTTCTGTTTTTTTGTCTTGCGCTTACTGCGTAGTTCACTTATAACAAACTTCATATAAAGATTAGTTATATTTTTTTTTAGTATTTATTTTTTAGTATTTTTTAGTATTTATTTTTTATTTTTAGTGTTTCACGTTACAAACACATCCGCTCTACACAATGGACAACTGAATTTTGGTCTATCAAACTCAAACGCGTTATTCGTTTTAAAGTTTTTAATTGCAGCCTGAAACATTGGAGCTAAACAATTTTTGTGAAATGTATGTCGGCACAAAGTGGTAATACAATCCGCATGTACCATTCGGTCTAAACAAATAGAACAATCATTTTCATTCTCGCAAGTAGCACACATAGGTTGTCCTTGTTTCACATGTTCTTTTTTAAAAGAACAAATAATATCATAGATCTTTTTTTTTATGTCAAAACAATCCTCGGTACTAGTTAGTAAGTCTAATGCTTTGTTATACGCATAATAACCAAAAATCATTTGCCAGTTATTTTTTCCAAACTCATCAACTAGCCTATGTAATCCACGAAAATCATTCTTTGCACTTGCTTTAAAAGACACATAATTGAAAACGTTTAATTTATTCTTTGCGACGTATTGATAAAGTTCATCCTGTTGAGCGTTTGGTATTTTTAGACATTTATAACCATCTTTCTCGAAAAATAGCATATCAATAAATAGTAAGATGGCATAGTTAGTAGTTAATTTAAAGTCCTCTTCGCAATGATAATGTCTAGTGATTAATACTTCATAAAAGTTCTTAATGCTTGGCTCTTCCAAAAGTATGTTTATCAGATAGTTTTCCATTGCGTTTGACATAGGGTTTGATTGTTGATTGTTGATTGTTGATTGATTCTGCGTTTGTAGTTTGTAGTTTATGCTTTTATGCTTTCATGCTTTCAATTATAAAAAAATAAAATCAATTTTTAAAGCTAGGGACTAGGATCAATTCATTACTTATACTGATAAATGTATCCAATCAATAAACGCAATTTTAGTTGTTAGTAATTCATTCGTAGGACTCATAATAATTTCATGTAGTTTGTGAGTAAATACATATTTTATAAAGGTTTGAATGACGAATAACATAAACTCGGTTAGATTTTTTTTTGTAAACACTTTTTCGCATATATAATAATATAAAATACTAATGATCACAACTTCTTCATCATTTGTATTAAATTGTTGTTTATTATTCTCCAAATAATCTAGCATAACATTATTTAACGTTTTTTCTATATTTTTTTGAGTTTTTGAATAGACTACTTTATTGTTTAAAGGCTTTAAAGGTTTTAGAGGGAGTGGACAAAGTTTCTTTTGTTGAGTCGTAAAAATTGCTAAAGTACTACTCGGAGGTTCGCAATGACGAGGCTTTTTTCGATTCACCATTTCAGCAATATTTGCTGGCGCTGACTTTATCCGTTTCATTTGTTATTACTACTACTATAGTAGTATAGTATTATATTATTTTAATAGTATACTATTATTCTACAAGTATTTACAAGTATTTCAATTTTTACGAGAGAAATGTCTTTCTAGAATTGCGTCTGTGTCTGTGTCTGCGTCTGCGTCTTGTGCTGTTGCGTCTTTTTGTTTTTTTGCGACGGAGTACTCTAGTACGATTGCCTCCATTACCATTAAACTGAGATTTAAGATAATGTGGACTATCGGTTATATAATCGCGCTCAAAAGCGTCTTCGGGCCGAGATGGTGACTGCGATGATGCTAATGCAGTAGGCGGCTGCTTTGTTGAGGTTGATTGATCAGTATTTTCCTGACGCTGAGCATTTTGACGTTTTGGCATTACTAGTGATTCTTCTGCTTGTTGAATTTGTACTCGATTATCTGGTTGAGTTTGTTGTTCCTGTTTTAGTTTATCTAGTTATGCACGCCCGGTAATTTTGACTTTACCTTTTGGCATTCTTTATACTATATTAAATTATATTAAATTATATTAAATTATATTAAATTAAAGGATAGTATATAAAATTATATAGTATATAGAATTATATAGCAGATAGTATAGTAAATGTCTAAAACGGATATCCTATTACCATTGCTTGAAAAGTCATTACAAAATACGAATAATAAAAAAATAGTAAAATTATCCTTTGACGATATCAATAAAGAAAAAGAAACTATACTAAAGGAATTAAACTTATCAAAAAAAAACACAAAGGAACTATTAAAAAAATTAAAAGACTATCAATACATCGATGAATATTCTCAATTAACAGAAGGCAGATATCTTCGCTGGATAAATCTAACAAACCCAGATGCCCTAAAACTCACCAATGGAGGTATCTTATGTGAAATTAAAATAAAGGATTCCATTTCATTAATTATGAAAAATAAAAACAATGTTTTTTTTCAAATTAAGCTTGATGAATGTTTACTCTTTCAACGTTTAACTACGCAAGAAAAAATTATATTGTATGCGATCGATCTATCAAATGAATAATTCAATACTTCAATACTTAAAAAAGATTTCGGTTAAAGGAGGTAGGTAATTTATGACCAAATAAAATCATATAGACTAATGCTAACGCCGCTAATAAAACACTTCTAGTTTCGGATTTCAATGGGGATTGCCGTAAAACATACAGCATTATAAGATATAAAATTATACCTATAATAATTGCGTGTAAAATCATAGCACGAGGACTTTCCGTATCCATTTCTATAATATAAGGAGAGAAAATAATATATATAAAATCGAGTTAAATATAATTTACGATGGTAAAACAAAAAACAAAAAACAAAAGACAAAAGACAAACATGGACATTATAAATGAAAACTATATGTTAACCAGCGAAACAATTCCAAAGTATATGTTAACCAGCGAAACAACAAGGGATTTCAAACCAATGAAACAGACATCTCAAAGAAAACATGACCAAAAGAATGACCAAAAGAATGACCAAAAAAAGTATGTAAAGGATGATCTATTTTGGACGATTTATAAACTAGTACACGACATTGACACTAATGCCTTACATGAAATGACAAATTGTTTTGTAGTAGAAAAAGAGTTTAAAATTAAATGTATTGAAGAGTTAAGAACCATTAAATCAAAATTAAAGATACATAAATTCTCCTTAAGTGAAGTAGAAAACCAATTGTTAAATGAAAAAACAATTAATTTGACTGCGTTTTTTGCTCTTGCGTTATTGTTTAATTTAAATATATTTTATATATGGGAAAACAAATATTACGAATTTAATTGTGGAGAATTGAAACCTATTATTATTAAAAATACTAATAATTCAATCACGATTGTAGACGAACCTATTTTATTTTATAAAGAAAATTATTTTCAAGTAGAAAATTTTAAAAAGCCAATTAAAAGTATAACAAATTACAATAAAGAGGAACTATTGACCATTGCTAAAAAATTAAACATTGTGATCACAAACTCTAAACTCATAAAATCGGATCTTTATCAACAAATTTTAACGAAAGTATAATGGATTAAATTATAATTTAATATTATAATTTATTATTAAAATTGATTTATAAATATATATATATCTATAAATTATATAGAATGGATAGGAATGAAACGAAGCAATCTAAATCGTCAAAACCATCCAAGTTTGTGAAGCAACAAACCACCCGACCAGCAAATCCAGCAAATCCAGCAAATCCAGCAAATCCAGCAAATCCAGCAAATCCAGCAATTACAAAAGAGTTATTATTAAAAACATATTTGGAAACAAAGAATACCTTGGGTGAAAACACGAATGCGGAATTAGAGGTTCGGTTTGGAAGCAAAAATGTTGTTAAAATTACAAAAAACATGTTTGATGCTACAATCAAATTTTTATTATCTAAAAATTTTAATTTTAAAGAGAATGGTATCACCTATTTAAATATTTCTCTTGATGAAATTAGAATTCAAATCAATAATGCTATTAACATACAAAAATTTTGTAATTCGAATCAATTACCAAATGACGAGGATCCTGGCTATACTTATACAAAAAAAACGCAAGCCATGATAAATGATGTCCCTGCGTTTATTAATTTTGACGATTTTAATTTTAGAATTTCTTATTCAAAAGAAACAAATTTAACTGCAAAACACGAGTTAGTTGAAAAAATAAAAGAAACTTGGATGACAAGTAAAAAAAATTTTAGATTGATTACTAGATATACCTTAGTCCATCCAGACTATCCCGTTCGAATTGATTTAAGTATTGTAAGAGACGCTTATAGTACTACGATTAGAGATAGTAACATTTTTAAGAATTCGCAAAAATATGAGATTGAAGTTGAGGTGCTTAATACGATTGAAACCTATGAAGAATTAAATCGCGTAATTTCTAACATTAATAAATATATTTTATGTGGCTTACAAAATACGAATTACCCGGTATCCTATAATGAATTAAAAGAAATTGGGAAAAACTATCTTTTACTCATTGGTTCCAATAATGCTGGTATCGCGGAAATCGCACCAAACAATTTTATTGGTCCCTCTTCTGTTACGTTACAAATTTCAAATATTACAGAAGAAAAAGAAAATTCTAATGCTATTAATATTAGATCAAATTATAGTGTAACCGATAAAGCGGATGGTGAACGAAAATTACTATATATTAATAATAATGGTAAACTATATTTAATCAATACTCAATGTGGTATTGAATTTACGGGAGCAATTACTAAGAATGAAGATTTCTTTAATACTTTATTAGATGGCGAGCATATTAAGCACAATAAGAATGGAACCTTTATCAATCTATATGCTGCCTTTGATATTTATTTTTCAAGCGGGATTGATGTTCGAGCATTTGAATTCAAGGGCAAAAAATCTAAAACAAAAGAAGTTACCTATCGATGGACGCTTTTAGAAAGTACAATTAAAAATATGAATGCGATACGTATTCAGTCTTTGCCTCCACTTTTGCAACCTTCGCCTCTTAGAATTGAAGCCAAAACCTTTTATGATATCACCCCAGACATGTCACTTTTTAAAGCCTGCGATACGATACAAAAAAATATTGAAGCAAATAACTATGAATATAACACAGATGGGTTGATTTTTACGCCAGTGAATTATGGCGTCGGGTTAACAAAAACAGATACAAGAATTAAATCCTATAAACACTCATGGGATTTGTCGTTTAAATGGAAACCTCCCGAATTTAATACAATTGACTTTTTAGTTACAACAAAAAAAACATCCACAAAAACGGATTTCATAGGCAATAAATACGACAAAGGCATGGATGTTCAAAAAGTAGACCAAATAATTCAATATAAAACTCTTATTTTACGAGTTGGTTATGATCTTAAAAAACATGGTTACGCAAATCCATATCAATATATAATTGATGATACGATACCCGTCTTATCTAGTTCTGATAATTATGACTCATTTAAACCAGTACAATTTATTCCGTCAAACCCTTATGACCCAGATGCTGGAGTAACAAATATTGAATTAAAATTAGATGCTATGAATGAAAAGCAAATGTTTACAGAAGAAAATGAAGTAATTGAAGACAATACGATTGTTGAATGTAGATATGACATGACAAAACCAAAAGGATGGAATTGGATACCGCTTCGAATTCGATATGATAAAAGCTCTGAATTTAGATCTGGTTATAAAACTTATGGAAACGCATATCATACGGCTCAAAGTAATTGGTTTAGCATACATAACCCCATTTCGATTGAAATGATAACTACAGGAAATAATATTCAAGACAATTCTCAAGACGATATATATTATAATGAAGAACAAGGTGAAAAAGGTGAAAAAAAAGCAAAAGGATTGCGCGATTTTCATAATTTAGTCGTTAAAAACCGCTTAATTACATCTGTTTCTAAAACGGGCGACACCTTAATTGATTATGCCGTAGGCAGAGGTGGTGACCTTTCTAAATGGAATTCTGCCAAATTGTCTTTTGTTTTTGGAATTGATTATTCAAAGGATAATATTTTAAATCCAATGAGTGGAGTTTGCAGTCGTTATTTAACCTATAAACAAAAATTTGTAGGGGTACCCGATGCTTTATTTGCTCATGGTAATAGCAGTAAAAACATTAAAGATACATCCGCATTTGTTACAGACCTTGATAAAAAAGTAGCAAACGCCATTTTTGGAATCGGCAAAAGCGAAGGGCTACCAAAGGGTCTTCTTAAATCCTTTGGAATTGCAAATGAAGGGTTTACTATTAGTTCCATTCAATTTGCGGTTCATTATATGTTTGAAACCATTGATACTCTAAACAATTTCTTAACAAATATTGCAGAATGTACAAAATTAAATGGATATTTTATTGGAACTTGTTTTGATGGTAAAAAAATTTTTAAACTTTTAAATGGTTTAAAGGAAAAAGAAGTATATACTTATTTTAACGAAGAAAAGAATTATAAGCTATTAGAAATAACAAAACAATATGATGAAAGCGTATTTAAAGATGATATTAGTTGTCTTGGATATGGGATTGATATTTATCAATCGTCGATTAATAAGAACATTCGTGAATATTTAGTAAATTTTGATTATTTTACTGCGATTTTAGAAACGTATGGATTTATTCCATTAACCCCTGAAGAATTAAAAAAAATTAATTTTAATAAAAGCGTAGACTCTTTTGAAGTATTGTATGAAGAGATGACTAAAACGACTAATTTAAAACGAGGAAATAATTTTGGCGATGCCGACAAGATGTTACGTTCAGAAAAAGAAATCTCCTTTTTAAACAATTATTTCATTTATAAAAAAGTTAGAAATGTAGAACTAAAAGATATTAACTCTGGAGTATACAATTCAGTCCAATATGAAAAAGAACTTACTCAAACACAAGCACAACCACAAGCACAAGAAAATGCCCAATTTAATGATCTACAAGCGGACAATGATACAACTTTCCAACCAGTTTCTATGGATGAGCAAAGTTTCTTGTTATCACCACAACTTACACAAAAGGTAGCATTACAATTGGCCAATGCATCAACAGATACCGCGTCAGCATCAGCGACAGCGTCAGCATCAGCGACAGCGTCAGCAACCGCAAAGTCAGCGACAGCAACCGCAAAGTCAGCGACAGCAACCGCAAAGTCAGCGACAGCAACCGCAAAGTCTGCGACCGCATCAGCAACCGCAAAGTCAGCAACCGCAAAGTCAGCAACCGCAAAGTCAGCAATAAAGTCAGCCCTTCCATCGGTTCCACCATTAGAAGCAATTCCATCAGTAAGAGAATCCGTAGCTTCCTCAAGTCAATCCGCAAGATCGGCGGCAGCAGAATCCGCAAGATCGGCGGCAGCAGAATCCGCAAGATCGGTTGCAGCAGAATCCGCAAGATCGGCGGCTGCAGAATCCGCAAGATTAGCCACGGCAGAAATCGCAAAATCGGCTGCAGCCTCAAATCAATCTGCAAGATCGATTGCAGCAGAATCCGCAAGATCGGCCGCAGCCTCAAGTCAATCCGCAAAATCGGCCGCAGCAGAATCCGCAAGATCAGCCGCAGCCTCAAGTCAATCCGCAAATGAAATGCAACAGATGCAAGGTATTAGTAGCAAAGGTCCAATGCTGCCAGAATCAATTCCTCTGCCATCACCAATTACCGCAACAACTTCTAAAAAACCAATAAAATTATTAACAAAACAATCTAAAACTCAAATAAGTCAAACGAATTAATTTTTAGCAGTATTATTTTTTAACAATACTATTTCTAAGTTCTAATATAGTTTGTGTTTTTTGAAATAAATTCCTGCTTTCAATTGTAAATTTTATAATATTCATTATCAATGTTACTGCAGGGCCGGCGGCTGGTACTATGGAAATCATCATTGTTAATAAACTATATAGGCTACTTTTTAATTTTTCGTTTATTTTTATAAATAATGTATCTATATCCTTTTCAAAATCTTTGTTTTTTTGTAATATGTTTATAAATTCTGGATTCCCGTTTGATAAAAGTCGTATAATTTCTGTTTTAAAAGCGTCCCTTGATTCATTATCTCCTTTTATAAGATACTGAATAAGGATTGTATTTTCTCTAATAATACGGATAATTTGACTAGCAAGGGTAATACCACTTTTTGCAAGGGTAATACTACTTTTTGCAAGTGCAATACCATTCTCTTTTACGTCTTTCAAACTTTTTTCTAGTTCTTGTTGATTTTGTCCTACTTCTTGTGGTTTTTGTGGAATTTGTGGTGGCACCTCTTTCACTCCACCTCTTATCGTTTGATAGTTTGTTAACTGCGTTTTAAAATGTGGTTTTGAATGCGGTTTTGAATATGGTTTTGAATGCGGTTTTGAATATGGTTTTGAATGCGGTTTTGAATGTTTTTTTGAATGTTTTTTTGAATGCGGTTTTAAATGTTTTTTTGAATGTTTTTTTGAATGTTTTTTTTTAAAAGTTACCATAGTATTATATTAATACTATATTATTTAATTTAATAGTGAATATTCAAAACAATCTAAATATATAATAATAAAGATTGTATTATATAGTATACTTAGTATGAGTTATTTTATATTGCCTAATATATTAAATAAATTATGCGTGGAACACATCGATATAGTATCACGCGCAACGCCAGATCCAGATCCAGATCCAGATCCAGATCCAGAGTTAGACGCATCAAATATAGTTATAAGTAAATCGTTGGCTACCTATTTAAATGCGATGAAAGGTCAGATTGATAATTATAATGACGAATGGGATATCTATAAAAAATTTACAAATACCTATGAATATATTCACACGAATATTCCGCACCACAAAAATGCCGTTTGTAAATTAAAGCCATTGTCGCGTTCTTATTATAAATTAATTGAAATCATAAATTCATTATCGCTTTCGTTTCCTGACAAACCAATAAAAAGTTTTCACTTAGCAGAAGGCCCTGGTGGTTTTATTGAAGCGTTGATTTATTATCGAAAAACAAATCAACCAACAGAACAGGACAGGTATTATGGAATTACCTTAATTGATGATAAAAACGAAAATATACCTGGTTGGAAAAAAAGTAGAGACTTCTTGGATCTTAATAAAAATGTGAATATAATCAAAGGAGCGGATAACACCGGCAATATTTTAAATATTGAAAATTTTAAGTTTTGTTTAACAAATTATAAAAATAGTATGGATTTTATTACTGCCGATGGTGGATTTGACTATTCTAGTAATTTTAATAAACAAGAAATCTTATCCATAAATTTAATATTGGCACAAGTAATCTATGCGATTGCCCTTCAAAAAAAAGGCGGTACCTTTATTTTAAAAATCTTTGATATATTTACACAAGCAACCATTGATATATTATATATTTTATCTTCCATTTATGAAAAGTGTTATATTATAAAACCAAATACAAGTAGAAATGCAAATTCTGAAAAATATGTTGTATGTAAATCATTTAAACTGGATGAGACTTCTGAACTGATTCATAAACTAACAAGTTTTTTTCATACCCAAACAACCAGTACAATTGTTAGAGTATTAAGCATTCCCATTCCATACATCTATATAAATAAATTAGAAGACATTAATGCTATCTTAGGACAACAACAATTAGAAAATATACTCTACACATTACATTTATTAGATAACAATAAATCGGATAAACTAGAAATTATAAAAAAAAATAATATACAAAAATGTGTCCAATGGTGTATTAAAAATAATTTACCATATTATAAAAATTTAGGACAATTAGGACAATTAGGACAATTAGGACAATTAGCTATCTAAGAATTCCTAAATTACGCAGTTCAGGGTTCATCGAGGTTTTTGAAGTGAATATAAGTAATGATATTCATATGTATCAACATTTATTTCTACATAGGTAATTAACATGAATCCAGCTTGTATTGCCATATTGATAATCGAATTTTGGGAACACATATAAAGTTTATGTTGATTAATTCGCACTTTCTTAGAATCTGTAAATTTAAATAGTTCTTTAAATATAACATTTGGCTCCTCCAAGGTGGAGGAATGAAAATTTATACTTTCATCTCTGTGAAAGGTAGAGTGATAATTAAATTCGACTGGATTGTTTGAAGATTTTGATTTATAATGTTTCGTCGTTGGATCACTAGTAAATTTTTTTATATTTACAACATGTAAATATAATAGACCATTTGGTTTTAACCAGTAAAAACAATTTTCTAAAAATTGGCGTTTCTCTTTAAAGTAATAAATAGTATAATCTAAACACAAGACATGAGAGAAAGTTTGTTCCTCAAATTCAAGGCTATTAATGGCATCTCCTACTTTAAAGTTTGACTTCTTAAATTTTTTTTTAGCGTTGGCAACCATCGAGGTTGAATTGTCTAATCCAACACATGTAATTGTTAAGTTTGTAAGTTGATTGATAAGCTGTCCGGAGCCACATCCAATGTCCAAGACGTTGTAGTTTTTCATGGTTGGTTTGCTTGTCTCGTTTGGATTGAAGATATGGTTTATTTCAAAGTCTAGTTTATCATTGTTTACTAGTAATTTATCGTATACTTTTGAATAAAAGTCATCAAAAATATCATTTTCTGTGTGAATTACAATGTCTTGTTTATCTTCTACAAAGCCTTCTTTTTCTTTCTTTAAGATAAATAAAAAAAACAATGAACAAAGTAAAACAAATAAGATAATTTCTAAATAGTTTATGTTTTCTAATTCAAACATCTTATTATTATTAGTTATTTTATTTTACATATTTTTTTTTATTTAGGTAGGTTCGATTTGTTCGATTTGTTCGATTTGTTCGATATTTTATTTTATAGCGAATAAGAATATAAGACTCTATGAATACAAATGAAACAAATGAAACAAATGAAATTACAGATATTAGACTACAGAATGATTTTAAAACCATCTCTTTTTCTGGATATGCAAAATCAAAAGTAAGAGCAGAATTAATCAAATCCATTCACAATTGCGACATTGAGCCAGCTTTTTATTGGTCTATAGAATTAATTTGTGCTGGGCATTTAAATGACTTGTGGAATGTAATTATTTATTATTCAAGCCGTTATATTCATATAACAAATCCAAAATTACATGTCTACTTATCCTATCGATTTACAAAATTTAAAACAATTGCAAACAATGGATCTATAACCAATGATTTAGAATTCAGAAATAATAAAGAAGTTCGAAAACTATTTGCGGAATTAATTTCTATTCTTTGTTTTTCTAAAAAAAATCACGCCTTTGAAGATTATACAATTAAATCCAATGAAGAATTTGATATTACAAACATAACAAATAAATTAAAAGCTCCAAACATTAAGTTTGCGACTCCTATCTTTCAATCGTCAGACCCAAAAGAAATCTTTATAGCAATCAATGAATTTATGTATAATCTATCAAATGAAATTAAAGATGCGATTACTGCGTGTTATTGGGTGGAATGGATACTAAAATTTGATTTTATCTCAAAACAAAAAAAACATACGTGTGAGTGTGAACGTAGAAGTTTTGCTATGGTCGATGAAAAATATCAAAAGAATATTGTATGGGTTCTCTGGGATTGTATTATTCATGTAGCACAAGATAAAAAATATAATAAAATTATAACTTCATTATTTTCTTTATTTTGTATTAAATATAAACCAAGTCTGAATAAAATGCGTAAATATGTACTCTATAGTGCCATTAGTTTTATTACTGAAACAATTGTATTTGAAAATCCATTATTAAATAATAATATGACCACTGAAATTGTAAAAGATCTTACCGATAAAATAGATTTAATCTACAAACAAGTTAAACGTAATGAGCATTCGCCAAAAATGGACTATTTGTTTCATAAACTATCGCAATAGTTCAATAGTTCAATAGTTCAATACTTTATGGTAATTGAGTATTACATTTTTCTAAGTCCAAATAAATTGCTCCTAACATACTTTCATTGTTTGAATGGATTGTAATTGTAGAATTGTTTGGATTGGTCGCATTAAAGGAGCAATAATATAGTTTATTGGATGGATTGTTTAATTGTGTTTTACTATTTGAAATATCTGGACTTGGTATGGTTTCCAACTCTGCAAATGTGAATTTATTCTCTGGATTAAATATTTTTATAGGGCATAATTCTTCAATCTTGTTTGATTTATAAATAGAATTATTTTGAATGGAGTTTGACAAACGTTTCATGATGGCAGTGTCCAAAACATTAAAAAAGTTAAAGTAGTATAAAATACTATATATAAAAAATAGAATTACTATATATTTTATGAATTGATATGTAAAATTATACTTCTTCATACTATTTATATATATTTTTATTTTTATTTTCGTTGTTTCCCTGTTTAGTTGCCTAAAGTACATAAATTGATGGCTTGATTGGCTTGATTGGTTTGATTCGTTTGATTGTATATATTTGGAATAGACACTAAGGTTCTGCCATTGAAGAATTGAACACCATAACGTCGTCCTACACCGCCAGACGGGCTTCGCCCTCGTGCGGTATTTGCGTATTGTTGAACCTTAGTTAATCCAGAGGATGAACCTGCTATAAAAGGTGTGTCATTGCGATAATTACTAAATCCGACCGCACCGCTAATCACATTTTTATTTAAACTATTTGAAAACATATAATTTTTTTTATTCAATAATAAGGTATTCATTGACACATTCTTTGCAAATTTAGCACTTGGAAAATTTTCTGTATAGGTTGCTCCCGCTTGATTTAAACTGCCATTATTATTGTAGGTTGTAGAAACTCCAGAGGTTCTGCTATAATTTCTTAAATTTTCAATGTTATTTAAAATTTCATTTAATCTCTCTTTTTTAAGCACTTCAATTTGACACAAAGTTAATCCAGACTCAACTAACTCAAAAACACTTTTAGTAACAGTTTGGGTTATTACTTCCTCTTGTGTTTGTACGATTTCATTTTTTATAGCAATTGTTATTTCCGCAAAAATATTATCAATCTCTCCATCAATTTCATAGGGTGTGACTTTTCCCCGAATTAAATTATCCGTTTTTGTCGTATATTCTACTCGACCATCGTATTCATAGTCGTTACCAAATAATAAATTACTAAACTTTAACTCATTTTCTAAGACCAATTCAAATTCTATTTTTTGCTCAAAATTAGCAAGTTCAATCTCAAAAATTGCCTCGGTTGAACCAGTTGAAAATATTATGGGTTTGAAATCTTCTATGTCAAAGCCGGGTTCTCCACTAATATAACCGCTAATAAATCTATTATAAATCGGACTATTAATATAAAAAGTTATATCAGCGAACACGCCGTCGGCGTTCTCGGACGCCGGCGGCGTGTTCGCTCTTGTTTGCAAATAGACTACCTTCTCACTCATACTACTAATTATAATAGTACAATATTATAATAGTATATTAGTACACTATTATAATAAGAACCTAGGTTCTTAAACTCCTATTAAACTCCTAGTAAGAACTTAACCTTAAGATTCCGAAGATTGATATGGATAAAACCATTTAAACGACAAATAATCGGCATTTGTATTTGTAACATTACCACCAATTCCATTTAACATTGGTCCAGCAGCTACAATTTCTTGTATTTGATTTGCGCCAATTGAATACGCAAAATATTGTAATTTTGAAATAAATCCATGAAACCCTCCATTTAAGGCCACATATACAGGCTCATAATTTTGATTGGGTAACCCTTTTAAAATTGCTGTTTTTGTAAGTGTTCCATTAATAAAGACATCCAGTTTATATTGATTTACTCGAATAATAACATTCATCCAATGTTGAATTGGAATATTCGTAATTGTAACTATTTCAGTCGGATTTTCAAAAGTACTCATTACAACTAATAATTCTCTATAATCATTGGATATATATAATCCAGGTGCGTTATTTGGCTGAACAATTCCATTTTCTACACAATAATCATTTCCTTTATTAAAAATATGTTTAAATTGTCGTTGCGTTGACATGGATTGTCCAGGCGCGGATCCTCTGGTTTCTAGTTCGGGCTCTTTAAAATATAACCAAGTTGACCATGTAAAGACTAAGCCTTCATTCCTATCTTGAGATCTTAAAATGGGAATGGATTTATTTTCCCTTGGATCTACTGGAATTCTTGTAAACGTGGTGCCTTCTTGAATTCCTTTAATTAATATTGGATCGTCATCGGGCGTGAAGAAATAAGCAATTATTTGAGTTCCAAATTTTAATAAAACCACAAAAATAAAGACAATTAAAATGATGAATGCTAATTTTGCGACAATGGTATTATTTTCTAAAAATGCTAAACTGCTAGTTACATTTTTATCATTAAAGTCTTGAAAATTCATATTAAACTATATATATATAAAATTAAAATATATATATCTATTTTACAACCTTTTAAATAGTAATAGAACCAGAATCTTCATTATTTACTAAATAAGTTAATTTTAATTTATATCGATCAAACAAGCTTAATCTGCCGACACATCGAGGCCCCGTGGAATAAATAT
>Ga0181349_1000571_pt1 | contig 15865 bp, 18 predicted proteins | sample Su13VDMM110SD_FD_130106 | JGI IMG/M metagenome (GOLD analysis project Ga0181349, IMG submission 130106) | Freshwater viral communities from Lake Michigan, USA - Su13.VD.MM110.S.D | ecosystem: Environmental > Aquatic > Freshwater > Lake | place: USA: Michigan | collected 2013-07-16 | reverse complement strand
TATTTTTTCCGGACTTAGAGGATATTCCACTTTATCTGGAAATACACAAGTTGACGAAAAGAATACGAGTTTTTTAACTCCATTTTTTCTTGCCTCCTCTATCACATTAGTGTTCATCATGATATTATCATGATAGAAATCCCCGGGATAATTTGTATTCCCCATTATTCCGCCCACTTTAGCAGCGCAATGTATAATACCAGTTGGATTATGTTTTTGTATGATTTCCTTTGCGATGTTTCTATCTTTCAGATCGCCGTCCTTTGTGGAGATCTTAATAAAATCGTATCCATTAAAACTTCTTCCAACTAATCCATTCCCACCTGTAATTAATATTTTACCCATGATTTAAAACTTTCATATACTCTTTTAGTCCATTTTCTATAGTATATTTCGGTTTCCAACCAGGTATTGTCTTGGTAGCTTTTGTAAAATATTGATATCCTTCAGGAACTAGATCTTCTGGTGTGTATTGCCAATCGTTAATATCCATATTTATTAGCACATCCTCGAATGTTCTTGCTTCAAAGGAACCAACGTCATACCAATCTGATTTTATGGTATCATAGTTTTCCATCGAGTAGATATTAGCGGAGATCACATCCTTTATATAAACGAAATCACGTTCTGGTTTTCCGGGAAATAGATGAATTGGATTTCCTTCCTTATTTCTATTATGCATTTGAAAAGCTACGGAGCTCATCTTTCCCTTATATGACTCGCCAGGTCCATATACATTAAAATATCTTAATGCAACACCACCGTTAGAAACAACATATCCCTCCGCAATATATTTGCTCCATCCATAGAGATTCGACGGGAATTTATTATTTACCCCATAACTAGCAGCTGAAGACGAGTATATTATTTTTCTATTATTTGATTTTACCCAATCGCTGATGATTTTAGTTGATTCATAATTCAATTCCATCATATAATTAACTCTCTTCTCGAGCGTGTCCGAGCAAGCGCCCACGTGAAAAATAACATCGGGATCTATATCATTAAGTTCACTAATCAGTTTGGATGACCAGTCAACCCCATTATAAAAATCTCCAACCTCTAATGTGTATGGTATGGCGTCCATTTCGGATTCTATGTAATGACATAGGTATTTTCCTATAAACCCATTAGCTCCTGTTACTAATAATATCATTTGCAGATGGATTTATATTTTTTGCCATATTCATGATTACCATAATAAGAAATAAGCTGATCACCATCCATTGATTTGCATACATCATACACTCTCCAGTTTTCTATGATACTGGGATTGTTATTACTGCTATCTGGACCTCTATGATGTTCAAAATGATATATCATCGATTCAGACATCCAGTTAACATTGAATCCCATTTTTACAAATCTCTCACCCCTTTCCTTATCCTCAGGACCGTACGATATGAAATTTTCGTTTTCCGCACCATATTTTTTATAAATATCGGTGTTAAAAAATATGCAGTGGCCATATTCGGAGCCAAAGTCCGAGTATAGATTTTGGTTATTATCTATAAATTCAAGATTATATTCATTAGCACCAAATTCTGAATGTATATTCGGATTCATTTCGATTCTTCTCTGACCATCTGCTCCAAATCTATACGGATAGATCACATCAGATTCGCCCTCACATATTCGGTAAACTGCGTCTATATAGGTATCTGGTTTTAATAATACGTCTATATCATAATTAGCAACAACTTTGGTTGTCACCTCGTCTAGCATGATATTCAAATACTTAGTTCTATGAAATGCTGGTTCTGGCTTATCTAACCAGCTTTTAATTTTTAAATTATCCAGAGATTCCAGAAAATCTAATTTACTACCAGAATCACTGATCTCATATATAAATACATTGGTTTCAAAATTTTTATTAAGATACGTAAGAACACTTTTTGCGTTATTGTATCGATCCTGATGTTCTATCATCAGTGGAATTATGAATGTGCAATTTTTCAGGTCCTTCATATTTATATTCTTTTTTTAATTCTTTCTATTTCCTCGTTGTCTCTTTTGTCTAGAAAAACTATATATGGATTCCTCCCATTTCCGCACTCTTCAGGTTCAGTAAAGCCATCTCCTAGTACTACTGATGGCTCCTTTATTAGAAAATATTTATTGAGATGAGATTCGTCATGCCATATCGCCATTATGTTATTTCTTAGATCCTGATCTATCGAATCCCTGATATGGATCGACATATCTATAAATGACCTAGAATCACCTCCAAAAAATCCACCACAGAAATAGGGTCTGTTAATCGACATCGGTATATAAGCGGTTGAATTGGGATTTCTTTCTGGTGTACCGGTCTTTCCGATATATCCCGGATGCAGGGTACCTATTAATCCGCTCTCGAATTGAAGGATCTCAGACATATTTAGGTTTCTTGTAAATATGCTATCAACATCTATGTAAAAAGAAAAATCAGATTTCAATATCTCATTCTCGGCTAGAAGAAAATAATGAAATCTTTTTAGTGTGGGTAATGGCCAGGGCTCATTATCAATTTTGATTATTGTTATTTCTTTGTCGTCTACTATATCATCTGAATTTGTATAGATTATAAACTTTAGACTGCAATCGTTGGCAAAGAATTCCTTGGCGGATTTAATTATATTGTCCAGAAAAATAGTATAGCTATTGGTTGCTATTAAATTTAGAGTAATATACCTCATCTATGGGATTTTTATACTTATAGTATAGATATTGTTTATAATTTCACAATATTATTTCTATGCGTATTTTTGTATAAAATCGCTGCATATACCGGAGCAGCCAGATATTGGATCATCGTATAGTTCTGGCATAACGGCAATACTATTTTTAATGGGTTGCTTACCAGGATAAACCCATATATGTTTTATTGACGTAAGCGTAAGTGTATCGTTCTCGTGCCAGAAATAATTAAACTCGTGCTGAGTATCTTTAAAAAATTGGATTGCTTCTATGTTTTTGCAATGTATCCATAATTTGGAAATCCTATCAGTAAACCATCTAAGATCAATGCCATATTGTGGTTCGTCGTGTCCCAGATATAGTAATCCATCGATATACCACACATCAACTTCAACATCGAATCCCTTTGATATTGCTAAATCTATATAGGTTGGCTCATTTTCCCATGATTTCATAGGACCATTTATGTTTCCCCTATGTGCAATCAATATCATATCTTGCCAATTAAATTTATTTTATAATATTCTTCTATTTCTTTTTGATAGCTCCTATCGGGGGTGTTTATTGTATTATAAGCCATATGTAAACAAAATCCATTTCTTACAAAAACCATATTCAGATCGTTATACTGCATGTATAAGTTAAGAGGAACCTCATCGAAGGAGTCCCTGAAAAGAGATTTATCCTCTATTAATTTTATCCATGTCTGTGTTTTAATAAAATAAAAGCTGTTGCAAAAATAAGGGAATTTCCTAATGTCAGTATAGTATTCATGTTTAGAAAGTAATTTTGGGTGATTCTCACATATAAGCTCTGCCATTTTTTTATGTGCTTCTATAGATATTCTAGCTGGGTGGATACCCTTATAATAATGGCTTAAATTTCCAACTTTCTGGTAAAAATCTAATTCCCACTCCACCTTTTCGTAATTAAGAGACTCGTAGTTAGCACCCCAAAGGTTAGGTATGAGTGTATTTTTAAAAATCGATCGTATCTCTTCCCTATTTTCTTTCTCAAAGAAATCCTCTATGAACAAGTCAGTAGATGGTATACCATTAGAAATAAGTGGTGTGATGAAAAGATTATCGGGATTATCAAGGATTGATATGTTTTCTATAATATAGTCCCAGAGATAACAAGATAATAGAATGTCATCATCCATGGAGCAAGAGTATTCGCAATCGCTGGTTATGAAGGAGTTTATCTTGTTCATATAGTTATTCCCCTCCGGTCCATTCCAGTTTATGCAGTTTTTTTCTGCATTTATTCCAGACTCTCTCAGTTCATTGCATTTTAATTCCCATAAATTGGAATCCGATTCATTGGTGTAGCAGATGTTTATTTTAATACTGCCTTTATTTTTAATTTTCTTAATCTCATCTAATGATCTGGAGGTAAATTCAAATCTTTCAGTATTGTGTGAGATTATGTTAATTTGTATGGATTCCATTGTTTATTTTTTATATGCGTTTATTCCTTTTATTTTCCCGTTGTTATCAAACTCTATTAAATCTACAATATTAAGAGTTTCGGAGTCATTAATAATGATGGATATGTCGCAAACGAATTTTTTGTTATTTTCATTATAATAGGTTGAATTTTGTATGATTTTAATGCTACTTACCGAATTAAAAATATTAATATTAGCATCTACCACCTCAGGTAAACCTTTTGCAGATGTATTCCAATCCGCTAATATTACATCATCTGAAAATAATTCTTTTAATCTCTCTATATTTTTATTTTCGAAATTTACAAAGTACTTTTTTATTGTGTCGATATTGTCCGCAGATGAATTTTTTATGAATCTATCTATTCTCTGGTAAATAGCTAATTTTATCCTTTCGTCTATATCTTGAGAAAAACTTTTCTTCATCTCTAAAAAACGCGAATCAGAGAATGTATAATGTCCGGAAATATTAATAATATCTTCCTTATTTTTTTCTGGATCAAAATCTTTAGAAACCCATTTTACCCATCTTTTGGAATCGTAGCAGATATTATAGAATTCATTAAATAGAATATCATTCCCTTTAATCTCATCCAATATAATCTTAGTTTCTATTTGACCAAATTCTGGGGCAATGTTGATTGAATCTAGTCCGTTTCTAAATTTATTATTTAATATTACATCCTCTAAATAATCTCCATTATGCTCCTTGGACACTAACCCGTGCTTGTTGCATATGTCTATCATTCTGATTAATTTATCCGACTTATATTCACCTATATTTTTATTACCAAGCAAAGCCGTTCCTGATTGTACGACAACGTATTTTATTTTCGAATATAGCTCGTGATCCAGATTATTTTTTAAATCGGATATAAGCATATCTATTTCCTCTACGCTAAAAGGTCTAATAGCTTCTTCTGTACCAACTTCATATAATAAATCAGGATTGATTGAATAACCTCTTTTTATGAAATTTATAGTTGCATCAAGTCCCGCCTTATACTCACTAAATTTTTTCCACACATCAATATGTATAACATCGAAAAATTTGCAATCCACATCGAATGAATCAATACCATCGTCGCTGATATATCCCTGATCCGGTCCGCAATGGTCTCTAACGAGTAAGACGTTTTCTGATCTTGATTTAACATATTTAACAAAATCTTCGGTTGTCCAATTGTTAACGTAGCCCCCACTATTTTCAATTTGCCTTCTTGAAGGTATAATACCAAGCGGGCAATTATTTTCATTTGAGTATTTTATAATAGAATCCACTATGTTTTTAGACATAGGTCCTATAAAAATTTTAGGATTTTTCATTTATGTAAATTTTATATTGTTCTTCTGATTGTAGTTCTGATATTTTAGATCCGTGTATGGTACCGGGTCTACCATCTATTAAAAAACACTCGGTTAAAACTTCAACCGGTGTTGCATTGAAAACAAATCCCCTTAATTCTGTTATTTTATTCCAATCACTTCTAGTTATTATATCAAATGATATTTTATTGATCTTACAAAAGTACTGAACTGCTTTACTAAAACCACCATCTCCTAATATGGTAAGACGATCTATTTTCTCATTTTCTAATAGTTTATTAACTGCAATCCAATCCGTATTATAAGCTTTTAAATAACCGTTATCATTAGTGATTGTGTTGGCCGAACCTATAATTTTAGTATGCTCGTCCATTTCATCAACATACCTCAAAACATCAATCTTAAAAGGCATACTAACTGCAAACCCCTTAATATCTAATGTCTTTACTGCTTCTATAGATTTTGATATATCGGAGCAATAAAACGATTTATAGATAGCGTTTATACCTCTTTCTTTAAACCTCGAATTAAAAAAATTACACCCGTTATTTCCTGGGGTTTTCGAGAATGAGCAGTAAATTTTGGTATCTTTATTTATCATATTCACTTAGTATCTCTATAGATTTAAACCATAGCATTTTTGAAAAATTATCATCGTGAAGAGGCGACATGTTTAAAAATATAATACCAGTTATCAGTTTTACTTTATTCAGATCGAATCCATTTTCAGATAGCCAATTCTCGTAGTAATTTTTAAATTCAGAAAGCCTTGCATTTACTGGATAGCTGTAGTTTATTACTGATGATCCTTCGGAGAATTCAATAGAGTCTTTTTTTTTCATCAGATTGTATGGTATTATTATTCCGCCATACAATTTAGACAGGTCGTAATAAATGTCCCCTCCCTCGGTTACTCCACCAAAAGACTCTCTCCAGTCTATATAAGAAAATCTATCATGTTCATGGTTGTATATAATATTGTCGAACTGCAGATCGCCGTGAAATAACGAGTATAGATTGGTATTATATAGTGTCTCCAGATCTACCGAATCGAGTATTGAATCTAAGGATCTATATGGAATATTGTTTATAACAAAGGGCTGCTGTGCGTATCTGTCACCAAATCTATCCAGAAATTTTTGTTTTCTTTCTTTTGTTTTGTCTATGTAAAATTTATCAAAAACTTTTTTATCAGCTTTAAAGATTACTGATTTTTTAATAATTTTTGAAAATTCTTTCATGAACTTAAAATATAATTCTAAAGAATCCTCTTCATACAAGGTGCAACCTTGCTCCCAATCGTAACTAATAAAGTTCCTGGTACATTCAAATCCACCTGGTATCAATCCAGATAACATATTTGCTCTCTTGTTTTTATTTTCTATAACATCAGGATCTGAATTAAATTTGATAAATCTATCCAATCTATAAGTCATTTCATCAGTTATTTTATGGAGTGATAATGGCGAATCTTTAAAATAAATTTTCGTCCTGCTTAAATCGTCAGAATTCCCTGTATCCCACCACTCTAATTTTTTTATTTTAAATGCTGGATATCTTCCGGTGTTTTTAAAAGCAGAAACTATTTCTCCGCACTCTATATTAGAACTTAACTCTTCCCAAAAAATATTATAATCCCATATACTAGCTATTCCAATAAAAGCATCTGGGTAGCCATCTTTATTTTTATTAACGAAATCTAATACGTTATAAGCATTGTCGCTTTTTACAGTTGAGTATTTTTCTGGATAGGTTGTGGGATGAACACCTAACCAATTTCCATCCAAATGTGGAATTTTTGAATCTATGATACAGTCGGATGTTATAAAATAAAAAGGTCTTTCTAAATAAGACTTGCACTGAAGAGCTGAGTAACCAGGTCCTGAATCATCTCCTGTAATTTTATCTACGTTTACGAATATGAAATTTATATCAGGATGTGCTATCTGACAATATTGTTTCAATTCATCTCCTTTATAGCCTAATGCAATAACGAAATCATATTCTTTGGGAAATTTTTCAATGATGTGCGAGATAATAGCTTTGTTGTTAATAGGAAGCATTGCTTTATTAACGTTTTTTGTCAAATCTCCTAATCTTGATCCTATCCCAGCGGTTAATATTAAAACTGCTGGTGTTTTATGCTCTGCCTCTATTTTACCATCGGATCTCTTAAATTCATCATCTATTCTAAAGACGTCATCAACATGTGGGGTTGACACCTCCTGCAGTATTATATCCGTTATGGCTATAACCCTATGCTTTCTTGGTGGTATAACATCAAAAAAATCACCAGCCTTCATTATTTTTTTCTCCACTATACCTTCATCATTTTCTAGCCACACCTCAGCAGTTCCAGATATAATATAATTGGTCTCGTGTTTAAATTCATGGTACTGATAACTTGTTTTATACCCTGCGTTTATATAAATTCTTTTGTAGCAGTAAAATTCGTTTAATGCTAGCCATTCTTCCCTTCCCCACGGTTTATGTACTATTCTATTCATTATTTTTTTGATTATATTTTATTATAGATTGAATAACCAATATGTTTTCTATTATATGTTTTTAATAGATTGAATACCCGCGTTTCTTTTGAGGTTTATAGCTATGGCTGTATCATATTCGTTATTTTTTTTCCTATCATTCACTAATACCCTAATGCCACCACCTATGCCCATTATTAATTGATCATAGTATATTCCCAACTTTGATAGCTGCCCCTCAGTTACCCTTCTAGCGCTTTCTCTTCTTCCCGTTGTTAATATTATATTATATCCATTTCTATCCCACTCCATTAGCGTATCAAGAGTTCCCTCCAGAATTTGGGGTTCGCCCGTAAGTTGATTACTGATGTTTTCCGTGTGTTCTATCAGAGTTCCGTCTATGTCTAAAAAAATAGTTTTAGGTCTTTTCATATTGTTTTTATTGCTATTTTATTGGGTATCTAATTCCCACCAAGTGTGTACACCCCTGCTGTTAGTATCTATTCCGTAGCTATCGAGCAATTCTTTTAGTGACGGATATTTAGTAAAGGTCCAAAGACCCTCGGCAAGAGTGTGCATATGTGGAAATATTAATGAGTTAGTTGTCCTATATTCCCTAACAGTCTTAAGATTCTGAACCTCATATGTATTTTTATTTCTCATAAAAGCCAAACACTCTTGGTCTTCATTTTGATGTTTAGTTTTATTTAAAACTGTGCAAAATTCTTCAAAGACAGAATGTTTCCAAATTGCTGGTTGAAAAATATGACTATCGCTCTTATAAAAATAATAATCTTCATGCCCGGTAAATATACCATCTTGATTATCGGTAACAGAAAAATGCGAGTAACTTAATAGGTAATCCCAACTATTATCTGACATAGCATCACACATTTCTTCAAGAAGTTTTTTTGAAACTTGTCCGATAGGAATCCAATCTTCATGAAGAAACAAAATATATTCAGATTTTATTTCAGAAAAAACACGATTGACTCTTTTAGTCCATATTAAATCTTCTTGGTATGTCTGCTTTATCCAATTTTCAGGAATATTATAAAAATTAATATCATCTATAGTATCATTATATAAAAAATGAACATCAAGATCTTCATCCGTATACTTGTTCATCTGCCCAACTAAAGCTGGCCAAATAAATGAGTATTCGGAGTGAGTGTAAATTAAGATAGAAATTTTAGATCTCATATTTTATTTTATAATCTTTTAGAATCTAAGTGGGAAGCATAAAATTTTTCAATTGGATATTGCCAATCTGTTGTATGAGGGTGCATTCCAGATTTACCACCCGGTGATTCATTCATAAGTACATCACCAAATAAAGCACATTCAATTAAATTGTATCCTTGGTCTTCTAAAAAAAACCCATAGCAGCCTTCACAGTAACCAGTCTCTGCTTTATTATTAGGTAAAAACTTATCAGCTCCCATTTCAAGCATTTCAAGCATAACTTTATTTTTACAGAAAAAAATAGGACCATAACAGCCTTTACCATTGTTGTTATACATATATTTTGAATTTTCAGTTATGTGATTACACCATGTGTTAAAATTACCAATATCTCTGCTGAAATACATCATAGTCGTTAAATCTTTCTCTTTTAAATAATCTAAATTAGATTTAACTCTCATAGAATCATGCATAAAAAAATAGAAATCCTCATTTGGATATTTTTTGAAGGCATACCAATAAGCACCTATCATCCAATTTTTATTTTTAGCATCTTCTATTATTACATCGTATTTTATTAACTCGTTAAAGTAAGATTTATCTTCCGAATCGCTATCAACAACAACTATTTTTTCAAATGCGTGATAATTTCTTATATCCTTCACTAAATTAATAATAAATGGATAATTGGAATTGTATTTACAAGGAATTACAAACATTTTTATAGCTATTTACATCATATCTATGAAGGTGCCTTTCATAGACGTTTATATTTGAATTATGTGCTGATTTATTTTTACCTTCAATCATCATTAACCAAAATTCAGCGTTATGCCTTATAGTTAATATAGCTTTAGCATCAACTTTGGAAATTTCATCAATTGGTGGTAATTTTTTAATATGATTAGAATTTGACCACCAAAAATTACCAGAGTAATGTTTAGTTGGTTCTGTAACTAAGTCAACACCATATGTGTCATAATTTTCTAATTCTTTACTTGCTTGTTCATGTTGTACAACATTAAAATATAACATATATTTACGCCAATCATTTATGCATTCATTGTTATTTGATGTTACCCCTTTAGTGTGTATGTATAGAATTTTATCATTAGTGATGGTACTTTTACAATGCATCTCAATTTGTTTTAGTGTATAAAATTCACCAATATTAATATCGGATATTTGGCTAGTTTTAATATTCAAATTTATAGGAATATTTAACTCGCCATTACCTACAATGCATATATTTATTGAGTCGGCAATATTTATTAAATTAGTTTCAGTTAAAGAATCAAATATTTCATCAACAACTTCTTGGTAATTACCAATGGTTGCAATATGAAAATATACTATTGTCTTAGTCTTTAACATATCGATATACTGATATCCCTTTACTATTAATAGAAGTGTCTATAAAATCCTTTTCTATTTTTAGCATTGGAAATAATCCGGATCTAAGTTTTTCGTTAAATTCCTTGGATCCTACACCTTCAACCACAGTATCATGATAAATTACATAAGCATTATCTTTTAGATACGGCAAAACTAGTTCAGTATCCAATTTAATACCATGCTCTGTGTGATCGCCATCTATAAAAACCATATCGAATTCAACACCTCTTCCTCTTAACCATTCTTCAGCTTCGTTTGAATGACTGTCGCCATAAAAATTTTCTATCACACCTGTGTTTTTTAGGTTACTGAAATTATTATCCCTTGCGTTGGGGTTATTTTCGTAGCTGATTGATGGATGTTCATCTAGGTCAATAGTATAAACATCTTTAATTTTTAGAAGGTCACAAAAAATTCTAGTGTTTCCCCCCGCTGCTACTCCTATCTCTAAAAAATTTTCCACTTCCATGTTTTGATATTCTAGTAAAAAATCCGATATTTCGCCTGGAGATTGCTGAAGCTCGTAACCGCCTTTAAATTTACCGCCAAATACTTCCAAGCTATCCGATCCTGCATTTAGGACAAGGTCTAAAATTTCTTCTCTACTTTTCATTTTTTTATATTTATATTTATATATTCATCATAAATTTCTCCCCGAATGATAATTTTCCAAGTAATGTTTAAGATCCTCAGGAGTACCGAGCCCCCACATTTCTGTGGTATTGAAAGTTCTTATCTTTAAACCTTTTGCTATTGCCTGGTTAAAAACCGGGCAAACATAGAATTCGTTATTAGTTCTTATATTTAGATCTATCATTTCTTCTGCGCATTCTACAAAATCAGATCCTCTTTTCCAGTAATAATATCCAACTGTTGCAATATCCGAGATTGGATTTTTTTCTGCTACTTCTGTTACTATTCCTGATTCGTCTATCTTTGCAAATGACCATTTAGGATGTGCTGACGTGAATGTTACTATCCCCCCATCTGAGTTAGTTTCATTCATTTTGTACATAAATTCGTTTGAATCCCATTCAACAAATTGATCAGAATTTGCAAAAAATAGAGGTAGATCATTATTAATATATTCTTTTGCTAATAAACTTGTACATGCAGCACCCTCTGTAATTCCTTCAGTCTCTACTATTTTACAGCCTGGTGTTATTAGATTTAGTAAAGTGTCAAGATTATATTTTTCCCTGTGACTTTTTTGAACTATATAAATGTAATTAGCGTCTATATTAAGATTCTCAACTACCAGCTGGATCATCGGTTTTTTATTAACCTCGATTAGCGGCTTTGGAAATGTATACCCGGCTTTCTCAAATCTGCTTCCCGCTCCTGCCATAGGTATTAGAACGTTTAATTTTTCGTCCCTCCATTTGGGTATATTTTTCATTATTTCTTTATTTAGTTTATTTTTTATCCTTTCGTATGTTACATCTGCTGGTGAATTTACCCGGAGTATTTCAGCTCTACTTCTTGCTGCTGCTAGTAAACCATAAGGTGAATCCTCGATTATCAATGTTTCCTCCGGAAGAAATCCGAGTTTTGACATTGCGCTCCAGTATATTTCTGGGTGGGGTTTGCTATTTGATACATCCTCATTGGATAATATAATATCAAAGTATCCTATTATTCCTAATTTTGATAAAACTATTAGAATTGTTTTTCTTATGCTGTTTGAACATACCGCCAGTTTATATCCATCCGCTGATAATTTTTCCATGCAATCTTTTAGCTCCTCTGATTCGGAAAGATTTGATAATTCAGATGCTGTATATTTCTGTTTATCTATCCATACTTTTTCGTATCTCTCCTTAGGAAGTCCCTTTCTCTCAGTTAGCATTTCTAGTTTTTGGCTAGTCTTCAATCCATCATATATTGATAAATGCTCATTCCATTCAATTGAATATTTTTCACCAAGAGCTTTATTGAGTGCCTCGTAATGTATATTTTTAGCCTCAACTATTACACCATCAAGGTCGAATATTATTAATTTTTTCATCCTGTTATTGTCTATATTTTAAATATTCGTAATTTTCTTGTATCGATTCTAGAGGTCTTGATTCATTTCCGCTATGAAGATCATTACCCGTGAAAAAATCTGCTGGGAATGCTTTATGTTTTAACGCTATTATTTCGCATTGCTTGTTCATTAAATATCTGAAATTTTTAATTTCCGAATTACCTGATTCCCGCTGTGCAAGATTTTTTAACCATCGGGGTGGAAATCCACCAATAACTCTCTTGCTCCATTCTATATCTTCACCTTCACCCCATGAAAAATCTTCGTTCAATGGGTATTCTAACATTAGTGATTTTTTTGCAATCCAAAAATACCCAGGTATATACATTCCTGCTGAACCCTTGTACTGATAGGGTAAAACTACGTTGCCGTATACTCTATCGTCGGGTAAACCCACCCAGTCCAATATCCTTGAGCCATCCGGATTTTTTATCGCATTCATACATATATCCCATTCTGCACCAAATTCCAAAAAATTATTATACCAATTGGAACCAAGAGATAAATAATCGTGCATATACACTATATTTTCATATCTAGCTTCCGCTGTTATAATATTTTTCTTTTTTGTTATCCACATGTTTTTTTGTGATTCGTCGAAGCCTATGACTCTTACATCCTGCTGGTTGGATATGGTACAATTCCCAACTATGATTATTTCGTAGGAATCATCAGGTATATTCTGTGATCTTATACTTCCTATTATGTCATTAAGATATGACTGTGTATTTTCAGTGGTTATTATGCCGAATGTTATTTTTAATTTATCCATTTTGAAATGTGATTTTTTATTAGATTTTCATAATCGTCTGCGTTGTTATAAGCGCGGATATTTCTAAGTCTTGATATTTCTATACCTGTTGGTTCGTTGAATATCCTATCCTTATGTTTCATAAGCTTAACAACGGATCTCTCGTTAATTTTAAATTCTGTTATTTTTCTAACCCTGATTGACCATTCAACATCTTCACCCTGTCCCCATCTTAACTTTTCGTTCAGCATGTTTTCTGTCATAAATTTTTTCTTTGCTACCCAATAAGCTCCTGAAATATACATCATCTTGCTTAGATTTTTTAGATCGTATGGAATGAGATAATTATTATTTTGTACATACGTATTTGCATCATCCATCCATAGACACCAATCCCTATATCTTGTCAGATCTGTATTTAATATGCTATTCATACATACTTCAAAATCATTACCAAATAGCTTAAACTCTGTATGCCACTCCTTGGTAAATTCTATATAATCATGCAGATATACTATATTCTCGTATTTAGCTTCTCTCGTTATTATATTTTTCTTTTCGGATATTTTAGGTGAAACTTGTTCGTCTATGAATTCTATTGTTCTTGTATTTTTCCTATTGTTGGTATTTTCGGACTTTCCTCCCATTATAATAACCTCATAGTCATCAACCATAGTAAGTTCTATAGAATCTATTATGCGATCTATTCTATCTTTTGAGTTTCCATCAGTAACTATACCAAAGGTAAAATTCATATTAGAAGTATATTATAAGATTATCCTCGAATGTTTTTGGTACCTCTTCCAATATTTTTATATTTTTTTCTGCAAACTTGTTAAATACTTCTTCTTTATTATATGAATCTATATTGCATATATTGCTTATAAAATTGTATGTAAGATACCCATTCTTTGACCTCTCTATTATCTTATTATAATATAGGTCCTGTAGATCTTTATTTAATTCAGAATATGCATAGTTACTTATAACTATATCAAAATCCTCATCTATATTATCAATCTCCGAGATTTTTATTATTCTTGGATTGATTCCATTTAGTTTTAGATATTTATTGCTTAGTTTTGCAGATTCATCCAGGTCAACTATAGCATATTCTGATGGTGAGAATAATTTGTTTAAGATTAGGCATTGTCCTCCGTATCCTGCACCGATTTCAATTATTTTTTTGCCTGTGATATCGCCAAATAAATTCTTTATATCTGAAAGAACCTTGATATATCTTAGAGTTGATGGCGAAATATCACCGATATCAGGATATATAAACTTTACTGTACCCCCGTGGGTATCATTTTCTTTGAATTTTTCTATAATATCAAGTAATTCGGGGGAGTTATTTTTTATATAGTCCAGATATAGATTTCCTTGGCCCTCTGATACATGCTCAAGAATTCCATTGTATATTGGATTGCTCTTAAATGCTCTGAAGCATTCATTATCATTTGCTGCATTTATACAAACTGTCTTATATTGATGTGTATCGCTTATGCTATTCATTTTTATATTATATTATTTTTACGTAGTATATCACGGATAGTAAACGGGAGATGTTTAGCGTTAAAATTGCTTCCTCCGTGGATTCTATGCGATACTAGGAATTTTTGTATATTATGAAAGGTTTTATTTTTTTTAGATAATCTTATCCAAAAATCAAAATCCTCTAACCCTTCCGTACTCTCGTCCCATCCTCCTATTTCTATGGCATCTTCGGTTTTGAAAAATGATGAAGAGTTCACTATCTGATTATGGCCTACAGAAAACCCATTCTCTATTTCAGTATCTGATTTAGCCAAATGAAGTTTATTTATTATATTATTATTTTCGTCTATATAATATGCTAGCGTACCTATAACATCAAAGTACTCACATAACTTAATCTGTTCACTGAGTTTGTTTGGTTCCCACGTATCATCCCCGTCTATTAATGAAATATATTTTGTATCCACTGTAAGTAGAAGCTTGTTAAGTGTTCTTGATTTCCCTTTGTCATCTCCGTAATCAATTACACTAAATCTTATATCATCACCGATTAGAGATTTTGCTATTTCTCTGCTAGAGTCTATGGTTCCATTGAATCCAATTATACATTTATAATCTTCAAATTCTTGTTGTAATATACTTTTAATTGTGTAATGAAGAAAAGCTTCGTCATTATATACGGGTAGCAATATTGTTATCATGAGCTTTATGTAATTATCCAATTTTCACAATAAATATCCGAATGATCCTTATTCATGCTCGGGCCAAACCAACTTGAGGGTGCTATTGTTTTTTTGCTATTTGCTAACCATGCCCCCCACCAACTAAATGAGCTATTTGCAATTATGTGGCCCTCACACAATGACATCAAATACATGTCTATGTAAGGACTTCCTGTATCAATTACTTCTGAATTTTCTATTTTTAGATTTTCACTACACCAGTGTGGATCATCAGAAAATATATAAAATTTTGATTTGCTATCAAATTGTTTTATTGCTTCCATATAGTAATCTGTACTCTGTACCGTGTGATAATCTGAGGATGTTAAATAATCTCCTCTTCTT
>Ga0181349_1000569_pt1 | contig 15872 bp, 11 predicted proteins | sample Su13VDMM110SD_FD_130106 | JGI IMG/M metagenome (GOLD analysis project Ga0181349, IMG submission 130106) | Freshwater viral communities from Lake Michigan, USA - Su13.VD.MM110.S.D | ecosystem: Environmental > Aquatic > Freshwater > Lake | place: USA: Michigan | collected 2013-07-16 | reverse complement strand
AGAAATTCAAGATGAGCTTGGAACTATTTGTGGTTTATTTATGGACAGTTCGAATAAAGAAAGATTGACTGAGTATCTAAACTCTGGTAAAAAGCTTCCAGTCAAGAACGATATCGTTATTATCTTTGGAACTAAAAATGAAGACATAGTATTCATTGATAAAATAACTATTCTACAAGAAAAAATTTATATGAAACTCTCACAACTTAAATAAGTGTAAAAAATATGATGGCAATCAATAATTTTAATTTAACGCCAAGAGCAAAAAAAGCCTATAAACATGCTAAAGAATTTGCTATTGGAAATGCCCATAAGGAAATTAATAATGCTCATCTTTGTTATGGATGTTTAAAAAATTTATCTGAAGATTTGATTATATCTTTAGAGTTGAATGATATTGACATTCATTCCATTAATCATGAAGACTTGTTAAAAAGTTATTTCAAAAAATATCCAGACGATTTCATTAATGATTTCACGACAGAGCTGTGGGAAAAAGAAACTAGTAATATTATTACTTACGCGCAAAAACTTTCAGAAATTTATGAACATGACTATATTGGTATTGAGCATATTTTCTATTCAATTTTAGAAAATTCCGAAAAGATACGCTCCCTGTTTGAAGATCAAAAAATTAATGTTGAGTTCTTAAAGAAAATCATCAAGAGCTACATAGAAGATCTTTCAACGACGCCAGAAGAACAGCCTGAGAAACCAATAGAAGAAAAGCCTTTTCAAAACAGACCTAACGAAAGAAAAAAAAATAGATCATTAGAACTTTATTGCTCTTATTTAAATAAGAAAGCGGCTAATGGAGAATTTAATATTATTTCAGGGAGAGATAAAGAAATCAACGAAGTCATTGAAATTATTTCTAAAAAAATCAAAAGTAATGCTATTTTAATTGGAGAAGCAGGTGTTGGCAAAACAGCAATAATCGAAGGCTTGGCTCAAAAGATCATGAGGCAAGATGTCCCGACAAACATATTCAATCTAAAAATATATAGTGTTGATTTAGCATCTATGATTGCTGGAACTCGATATAGAGGAGAGTTCGAAGAAAGATTTAAGCAATTAATTGAAGAAGCCTCTAATGACGAGGACATTCTTTTATTCTTTGATGAAATTCACAATATAATTGGAACTGGTAGTTCAGAGGGATCACTTGATGCCTCAAATATTTTGAAACCAGCATTAGCCAGAGGCAATTTCAAATGTATTGGAGCTACAACTAATGTAGAATATAAGAAATACTTTGAAAAAGACGGGGCAATGAAAAGAAGATTTGATCCTGTTATGATTAATGCTCCTTCAAAACAGCAAACAAAAGAAATTATAGTGAATTGTATCAATTCTTACGAACAGTTTCATAGCGTTTCTTATAAACCTAAAATTATTGATTTGATTATTGATCTTTGTGACAAATATATCCCACATAAAAACTTTCCAGATAAAGCTTTTGATATTATTGATCTAGTAGGGGCGAAAGTAAAAATAAAAAACTTTCAATTACCAAAAGAAATAAAAGACTTTCAAGAGTGTTTATCAAAAATTCTGGAAGAAACAGATTTATCTAACGATGAAGAGCAACAAAAATATTGTCAAGATTTATTGATTCAATATATTTTCTACATTAAAGAATTTAATGAATTAATGTCATCCCAAAAATTTGATATTAAAAATTCAGATGTGTTAAAAATTATTTCAGAAAAAACTGGCTTATCAGAAGATTCTATTATGATTAACAATAATGAATTTTTGAATTTTCAAGCAAATATTGAAAAAGAAGTTTTTGGCCAATCTGAAAATATTGAAAAAATCACAGATATCTTGTCATGTGCAAAAGTTGGTTTGAATGATCAAAATAAACCATTAGCTAGTTTATTTTTTGTCGGTCCAACAAGCGTTGGTAAAACACACACCGCCAAAAAAATAGCAAAACATTTTTATGGAAATGAAAAATCAATCATTCAAATCAACATGAGTGAATATCAAGATAAAACTGGAATGAGCAAACTCATTGGCGCTAATGCAGGCTATGTAGGATTCGATCAGGGAGGACTCTTGACTGAATTCGTAAGGAATAACCCCAACTGCGTGGTCCTCTTTGATGAGGTTGAAAAGTGTGATCCAGAAATTCTAAACCTGCTCCTTCACCTTCTTGACGAAGGATATGTCAATGACAATCTCAATAATAAAATATCTTTTAATAAATGTATTGTAATCCTAACCAGTAATATTGGACACGAAAATAAAGAAAAAACCTCTATGGGCTTTATTGACGACAAACCAAATCTACAAGACTCTTACAAAGAATCAGTTAAAAAATATTTAAAACCAGAATTTGTCGCTAGAATTAATTCTATTATTGTTTTTAATGAATTAAAAGATAAAGAGTTCAAATCTATTATTAATTCTGAGGTGTGCCTCATTCAACAAAAATTAAAACAACAAAATATTAAAATTAATTTCGACAAAGAGACTGTGGAATTCATTTTAAATTCATTAAAATCTGAAAAACTACATGCAAGAAGCATTAAGGACGTTATTAAAAATAAATTACAAATTCCAATTTCTAAATTCATTATCCAAAATTCAAAAAAATCGAATATCTCGATAAAATGCATTGACAATTCGATCAACATAAGGTAAGATAGGTTATATGAATAACACAAAGCAACAAGACAATGTAATTAATGAAATCCGCAATAGCCGAGGACGTTTTTTTGGACTTTACACAAACAATCGCCCTGCAATTAACGCTCAGTTTCATAGCGAAACCCCATCATACGTCATGATTTTTGATCGCAATTCTCGCGTGAAGCGTAAGCTCGCTAAGTCTAGTATTATTGGAGTTTTTATTGCTGGTAAGCTTATTGGACAAGGCTACTAATTCTAATAATCTTTCACAACATAAAAGACCCTATTGAAAAATAGGGTCTTTTTTGTATTATCCAACGATGTCTAATGGCAATTTACTCAAAAATAAAGCTTATGTTCTACCTGTTCATATTGAATCTAATGACAGTGAAATAGAGCTTGTAAAATCACTACTAAACTCGTTGGATAAACCTATTAATCCAATAGAGATAAAATTTATAGAAACAACTGAAAACTATGATGTATATAGATACACTTATAGAAATTCATTTTATTGCATAAAAATCTCTCTAGACAAAGATTGCAAGAAAATAAAACACGAAGCTGATTGTTTAAATAAAATTAATAATTTAATTTGTCCTAAATACATAAAAGACGGGGCAATTAAAATCGGAGATGATTTGAGATACATCATTACATCATATGAACAATCAGAATCTATTGAAGAATTAGGCAGGTCATTTTTACTAGAAAACTTCGATAGTTTTTGCAAATCATATGCTTTAATGCAAAACTCAGAAAGAATCAATATGTCGTACAAGCAGAATATATCTGAATACTTTCAGACATCAAATATTTCTGAACTGCTAACAGAAGACTCTATCAACGCTATTAAAAACTATACTAATTTTAATTTAATAAAAAAAATAATGGATGATATGAAAAATGAACTATTATTGTTATACAGCGAATCTTTCGATGAAAAAACATTTGTATGTCATGGATCTTTAAATGCCAAAAATATCATCTCTAGAAATAATGTATTTAAGTTTATTAATTTTGATAATTGTTACAGTTCTCATTGTTTTTTTGACCTAAACGAACTTTTTATAGAGCTAGGGATTCCAGAGAATCTTGAATATGGATTACTAAAAACCTTTTGCTCAAATTTAAAAATTGAATTCAATTCAAATACTCTTGTTTTATACAAAAAATGCTATCAAATAAGCTTAATTAAAAAAGCCATAGAATTAATGACCAACTATTTAAAAGAAGTCTATCTCTATAGCTCAGAAAGAACCGAAATGATTATAAATATATCCGATAGATTTTATGATTCTTACGATAGATACATGAGTATTAAATACTTTAGAGACAATAAAGAGTTTATATTTAAAACACTTACTGAGCCTATTTTAGATCAAAAAGCTTAATAGATTTTTTAAATAAATTTGATATAATCTTGCATGAAATTATACAAACCAAATTCCAGTAATACTGGATCTGCTTTTGGATTCCAGTTGGGAACTGGCAACAAAAATAAAGAGCCTTCGATTTTTATTACAGCTATTCAGCAATTTTCTTGGAATGAAAAAACAAAAAATGGTTCATTTTCTGAAAACTCTAAAAATCCAGAAAAATCAATTTCTCTGAAATTAAACGAGAATGAGTTAGGTGGATTTATTTATGCCATTGAACAATATACAGAATTTTCCGCTTTTCACACTTACGAGGACAACAAAACAGCAATAACTTTCAAGCCTTATACTAAAAAGAATGGGCAAAAAGCTTTTTCATTTTCTATTACTAGGAATTCTGCCAATAAATTTGGCATGGGAGTGGAAATGTCAGAGGCTTATGCGTTATGTCAGTTTTTCAAATTCTCATTAAATGAAATTTATTACACGAGACAATCAGCAAATGATAAATAAAAAAACCGTATTGATTCATTCTAATTTTTGCAAAGCTTTTACGGGTTTTGGCAAAAATAAAAAAAATATTTTACGTTATTTATTTTCTACTGGAAAATATACTATAGTAGAAGCCGCAAATGGAATTGGTTTTGAAGATCCAATAACAAAAACTGTTCCGTGGGAATGCTACGGCACTCTGCCTCCAGTTCAAACATTGCAGTCATTAAGTCCAGATAAACAAAGATCCGCTGGATATGGGGCATTAATGATTGATGATATCATCAAAAAAGTCAAGCCAGATGTATACATTGGAATCGAAGACATTTGGGCTTTTAATGAATTCGATAAGAAGCCGTGGTGGAATAAAATCAACTGTATGATATGGACAACTTTAGATAGCTTGCCAATTCTACAGCAGGCCATCGATTTTGCACCTAAAATTAAAAACTATTTTGTTTGGGCATCATTTGCTGAAAAGGCATTTAATAAAATGGGATACAACCATATCAAAACCTTAAGAGGGTCTTTAGATATGAAAAACTTTTTTAGACTTTCTGATGAAGAAAGACTCTCTCTAAGAGAAAAGAACAATATAGAAAAAGATAACTTTATAATTGGTTTCGTGTTTAGAAATCAATTGAGAAAATCAGTTCCTAATATTTTAGATGGATTTAAAAAGTTCAAAAATGAAAATCCAGAAGTCAAAGCCAAGCTTCTTCTACATACCCATTGGGGCGAAGGCTGGAATATTCCAGAATTCTTAAAAGAAAAGGGTATAGATTTTAATGATATTTTGACAACTTATTTTTGTTCGAAATGCAATTCGTACGAAGTCAGGCCATTTACTGGCCAAGAACAAAAATGCAAAAAATGCAATTCTGAAAAATCAGTTAATACAACTAACGTTAGCCAAGGCGTATCCGAAAAACAACTGAATGAAGTGTATAATTTAATGGATTTATACTGTCATCCATTCACTAGCGGAGGTCAAGAAATACCAATTCAAGAAGCCAAGTTGACTGAATTAATAACATTAGTCACAGATTATTCTTGCGGCGAAGATAATTGCTCAATAGAGAGCGGCGGAATTCCATTAAAATGGAGCGAGTATCGAGAACCTGGAACTCAATTCATTAAAGCGTCAACTAATGCCGACAGTATATGCTCAGAAATTAATCATGTTTATAGAATGAATCAAAATGACAAACGTGAAATTGAAAAGATTTCTCGTCAATGGGCTATAGATAATTTTTCAATAGAAGTGATAGGCAAGCAACTAGAAGACATTATTGATAATATGCCTAGCATAGATTATGATTTTGAAAATACAAAAATTGTTTTTAATGAACATTACAATCCAAAAGAAACAATGAATGCTCATGAATTTGTAATTGATTTGCATAAAAATTTCATAAATGAGGATATAGATTTAAATTCAAACTCATTCAAGTTTTGGATGAGTAAAATTCAAAACAAAGAAATGAACGGAAATCAAATGATCGATCATTTTAGAAATATTGCAAAACAGGCGAATGCTCAAAATACAAAAATTGATTTTGATTCTTTGTTTGATGCCAAAGACGAAGGAAAAAGAATTGCTGTGATTATTCCTCAATCAGACACTGATGTTTTATTGATTAATTCATTAATGAAGAATTTAAAAAAGCAATATCCTAAATATAATATTTACATATTCACTCGACCAGAATATTTTAATTTTATTGAAGACAACCCATACATTCATAAATGCATGGAGTATTCAGAATCATTAGAAAATATTATAATCTTAGAGGGAGGCGGCAATCATAAAGGATTTTTTGAAATGGCTTTTTATCCTCACACGACAACTCAAAAAAATATTTGCTATTTGCATAACGGGGTAAATAAACATCAATTTTCATTATCAGAATAATATGTCTCACATTTTAGAAGAATACGCAAAAAGTTTAGGGGTTTTAATTTCTAAGCCAATAATCTCAGAACATTATTTTCCTATTCCAGAAAATAAATACATCACTATTTATTCTGAAGAAAATATACAATCTAAAAACTATAAATATTTTAATTTAATGTTGGATTTAGTAGGCCCAATCCTTAAACAACAAAATATAAAAATCATTCAAATCGATTGCAAAGGACGCTCTCTAAATAGTGTTAATAAAGTTTTAGGTGGCTTATCGTTCAAGCAGTATGCAAATATATTATCTAATTCATTATTACATATAGGAGTAGACAACGTTTATTCTCATTACGTAAGTAGCAAAAATGTCCCATTGGTTAATTTATTTGGTAATACATATCCCAGTATTACTAATGGCTACTGGTCGAAAAACGATAAGAAAAAAGATATTGCCCCGATTTGGGACGTAAAACCATGTTTAAATTTACATGACCCAAAATCAGAAATTAATAAAATAAAAGCAGAACAAATTGCCCAATCTGTTTTGGATCTATTGAAAATCAATAAAAGAATAAATTTTAAAACAATTAGAATTGGTGATCTATTTGATAGCGCAATTACAGAAGTGGTCCCAACTTCTTTCGCTCCAATATCTATCAATCAAAATGAAGTGTTATTCTTAAGGGTTGACAGAGGCTATAATCAAGAAGCTTTTGTAAAATATTGTCAAAATTATAAAGTCTGCGTAATCTCAGATCAACTTATTCAGCTATCTGAATTAGAAAAAAGCAAACACAATATTAAAAAAATATCAGTTTTTATTGACAAAGATTTTGAAGAAATACCAGAAAAGTATTTTGAAGTTTTAAAACTTTGGGGTATTGAGTTACAATTAATGACAAAAATAAAAGAAGATTTTTCATATTTAAAAAATAAATATTTTGATCATTCTGTGAATTTCTACACCCAAAAGAAAGGAAAGCCAGAAAATATTTCATCTAAAAATCTTTTTCTTTCTGGTAAAAGAGTTTTTGAAGGCGGAATTGAATACCCAAGTTTATTTCATTGTAGAATTAAAAATAAAAGTCTTGAACAAGGAATGAATGTAGTGGACAATAATGAATATTGGGAAGAACAAGAACACTTTTATATCTATGACCAAAACTAAATCAACACAGCAAGAAGACATCCAAGCAGAAACAGAACAATTGCCTGTCCCACCATTGGCATTTCATGAAAAATACAAAAGAAATCAATATGGACTGATTGAGTCTCAGTCATACGCCTTTAATGACGATGGTTCAGTTAATTGGCGCAAGATGATTAAAGATAAATTCCTCTATCCAAATAGAGGGTGGTTTGATTTAAGGGGTAAACAAGTGCCACAATCTATAGATGGCCTTGATGACAACCAATTGCTTATAATGCTGGGAGGTATCAAGGAACTGGCAAAGCTTCGTGGATTTACTTCTGTCTTATATGATGTCAAACATGTTAATGAAAATTATGTTGTAGCTAAATGCAAGATTTTTTGGATTACTAATTATGAACATGCTAATGCCTACGACTATTCTACTGTAGTTTATGAAGACGTAGCCAATGCCACACTCGCTAATACAGATGATTTCTGCGCTAAATTCCTTGAGACTATTGCTTGCAATCGAGCATTTGTTCGTTGTGTTCGTAATTTCCTTAATATTCATATTGTCGGAGCAGATGAAATTGATAAATCCAAGAATTCATTCGGGCCATCAGTTGAATCATCTGGGAATGATAGCTCAATCGTCCCTGTGACCCCTACAGGCATCCTTGAGAAGACTCTCCGTGAGAAGTCTGGCATTACAGACTTCGAAGGCTTCAGGGTCATCTTAAGAGATCTTTGGTCGTCAGAAAAATATCGCTATGAAGGAATCAAAGATTGGAAACAATTTGGAGACATTCCAGCTAAAGAAGCCAGAATTCTCCTCCCTTTGATCAATAAAAAATGATTAAAAGAATTTTAGATCCCAAAGAGTTTGAATCGTTAATTTCAGACATCTCAACTCTTTTTGAATTTGAAAACGAAAATCAAGGTCATTTCTTTTTAAAGCATAGTAAAGAAACAATTACAAATTGTTTTGGCAACAAGCATATTTTAGCATGGGATATGTTTGTGTGGGCCAATCATAATGGAAATAATTATGATTCTATTATTATGTTTTTTAATGACAAAAGTGCGAAATTCAATGAAAGGATTTTTTCTGAATATCTTTGGTTATCAAAGAATCCTAAAATGGGTTATAAATTATTTAAAGAAGCTATGAATTTTGCTAGACAAAATAAGTTTAAATACGCTTCAATGAGTAGAGTTATGAAGCATCCACATTCACACGGGGTGATGAGTTTTTATGAGAAAATGGGTTTTATAAAAGACACCGAAACGTTTATTACAGAATTATGAACAACAGAACAGCAAAAAAAATAAGAAAAGCTATCGGAGATATCACAGACCCGATCACGCGCAGAGTTTATAGGAGAATCAAGAAGCAGTATAACAAAGTTCCGCAAGATAGTCGGGCCATCTTTATCGAGATGACCAGAGACACTCTAAATGGAAAAAAATAATTGGAGCAACAAAAAAGTCGGTGGCTTTTGGATTAAAAAAACAAAAGCCAACCGACAATACCTTTCTGGAACTATTGAAATAAAGTTAAAAGATGGAACTACTCAAAAAGTAATTCTATCAATTTATAAAAATGATTTCAAAAAAGATAATAATCCAGATTTCAATGCATATCAAATAGACGTTTTATAAAGTTTAAAGGTTCCAGTTGGAGTATTTAACTGGACATTTAAATAAATGTTTTGATTATCGCCGCTAACTGAATAATTAGCAAATGCATTATTGCTTATTGAATACTCAGAAAACGATAAACCTGTTCTTGATAAATCTGTTCCTGATGTGTTATCGACAATAATAATTTTAGAGGAGCAAAAGCATCCAGATTGATCCAACAATTGAGTAAAGTATTCATAACTATATTTTTCTCCTTTTACTAGAGTATCAATAGTAGTTACAGAACTAGTCTTAACTATTCCAGTAAGAAAATCTATATTAGCTTCTGAACCTCCATTTAATAATGAAAATGATTGAGAACTGATATTTGATTTAGGAGCTGGAGCCTTAAATATATTATAAGGTCCAATTTCCCAAGCAAACCCAGTTTGTATTTCGCTAGATGGAACGATTTTAAACCATTGTGGAGTGTTTGCCTTAACTACTGTATCATTAAGACTGAACGAATAATCTTTTAAATTCGTCAATATAGGAATAGTTGAAAGTAAATTTCCAGTATATAATTCTATGCCACTTCCAGTGCTTAAATATATGCTTAGTTTATCTGAATTAGTATATAATGGATTATTTTCAAATTCAATATTAAAATCAATTTTTCCAGTAACTGCGTCACCAATTTGAGGCTTTCCTTGATTCTTTAGTTCGTCTGGAATTCTATACTGAACAGTTTTAATAAGCTCATTTCCAGTGCTTCCTATTCCGCTATAATAAAATTTTACATCAAAAATGCCAGTTACCCCAGTTGGGTAAGCATTTCCAGTCATGAATCTATAAGTTTGCCCATTGATTCCAGTTGGATCAATTAAAGAAGTTAATATACTATCTCCTGTATAAGTAGCAAAGCCACTGACTCCAGAAACTGATGAAAACCCACTCGTTCCTGTTTGGGTAAACATTGTATCAATTTGACCAGTTCCCCAATCAATTTTTAAAGATTCACCGCTAAGAATCGCAAATGGAACTAAACCAGATATTACTGCAAAACGCCCACTAACATAATCCATATATTCATCAAAATATAAAGCATTATTTTCAACAGATTGGGCGTCTCCATCGTCTTCAGATGTAATAGATGGAACATAAAATTGATACTGAATTGGATTATTATTAAGAAAAACCCCAGTAGAATCAGAAATAGAAATTGATTCTATTTCTAATGGATTTCCACATGCATAAAATACACTAGAATGTATATTTGCATTTTCACCTACAGTAGAAATTCCAATTCCATAATTTTTAGTATAAGCTCCAAATATTCCAGTATTTTGCGCTTCAGCTAAAGTGATTGAGTTATTAAAAGAACCAGTCACATAATCGCCAGATACAACAGTTCCAGATGTATTTAAAATATCAATATCCACGCTTCTTACGAATGGATTTTCAAGCAAAGCAGTAGTGGAATTTAAAATATTTAGCTGTCTATCTGTTACGCCAAAAATAAAAGATACATCTTTTGAACGGTGAACAGCATAACCTGTCGCAGTAGTAGATAAATTACCAGTATTTAAATCAAATATTGGCTCAAATTCATAAATAATATTATTACTATATGGAGATATATGCCAATTACTTCCGCCACTTCCACTTTGTAATCCAGTTGGCGCATCTGAAACTACATGATCATAATCATAATAATCATATATATTATAATTTAAATATATAATAAATGTATCTGCAAAAATTTTAAAAGTATAAATTCCACTAATAAAATCCGCTACATTATCTTCTCCACTGGGGCCAGCCATTGTTTAATATTTTCTATGTTTTTTGATTTATAAAATTGTTACTGATGATAAAAAAGCTCTATCATAATTGAGTAGATCTCCTTCTTCATATATTAGGAATAAACCAGATTCAGAATAATCCGAGTCAGTATAAAAATTTGCATTATTTTTTGCGGGATTTGGCGCAGAACCAATTGCGCCCACTCTGAATGAAAAGTTGCCGATACCATTCACATAAAATAAAGCTCCAGTTTGATTCTTCTCTAAAACTTGACTTTCAACTACTCCTTGTGGGTTTTTAATATCGACATTATATCCTTTATTATTTGCAACTTGTTTCCAACCTCCACTTATATAAAAGTCACCACCATCTAACCCTGTCACTAATTGTTGAATATTTGGTGAATCTAATACTTTATAATTAGTATCTCCAATCTTTTGACTTACAGTATAACTATAAGTGTTTGATTTATATTCAATACTTTTATCATTTTCAATAAGAGCATATTTACCAGTATCAAATTTTGTACACACAAGGGAATATTCATTAATGCTTTCTTCCTTTATTGATATAACTTTATAAAGCTGATCATCTGAAAGCTTTCTTTGAAATCTATATATAGAACCCTGTTTGACAAATGGAATTAAAGAATAATTTATATCAGAAGAAGCGACTAAAGCCTCGCAACCATAATCATATTGAACTATTCCAGTAATATTAAAAGTCGTTATTTGAGATGGACTACTTAAAATGATATCTGAATCTAGTAGCCCACGAGTCATGCTTAGACCCCCACTGACATCTTTAAATAATGAATCAGCTCCAGTAGTTCTACCTGCTACATTAGTATCAACAGCGATGCCGCTCCTTCTATTTCCACTAGCAGTAGTATAAATATTGTATTTGCCCCTATTAACTTGCGTAAATCGAGAATCACCAGTGGCAAAAATAATCTTATTATATACATTATCATCAGAGAACGGAACTCCTGTGCCTAAAACCCAGCCAGTAAATCCTGTTGAAAAATAAGAAAACTTTGAATTTGAACCTGTATAGAAAGCATATTGGCTTTGTACTGGAAAGACAACCTCTCCAGTATACCCATCTACATATTTAGAAAATATATAATCTCCCGTAAGGTAAGTATAATGAGTCGAAGGCAAATTACCAGAATTTAAATAAAATCCAGAACCATTAACTCTACGTCTTTGCAAATTGGCTATCCCTGAAATTTCATCATTGGTTGAATATCCAGTAGGAGTATAAACAGTTAATTTATTATCAAACTCTCCATTAATAAATTGTTCATTTAATCTAATTGATCCAGACTGAGCATTAGTGGATAAAACCTTGCCAAAATTACTTTTTAAATTTTTGAGTTCGTCTTCGATTATAATCAAATCTCCAGGTTTACACAACAAAGCCTCAAGGCCAGTTGAAAAACCCACACTCTGATTTTCTTTAATAGTTTGGAAGATCAAATGCTTTCCTAATCTTCTTGCCATAGCTCTTGAAGTTATCCCATTAGCATTTATTGTTTTTTTGAAAACGCCCCTCTTTCTAATGTCTTCTTCGTCTTCAATGTATTCGACCTTTGTTAAAAAATTTTCGAATCTATCAATATAGATTACTTCTATAGAATTGAATTGTTCGTCACGACGATAATTACTATAATTAAAAATGCCATCTTTGACATTTGTGTTTGCAAATAAAGCGATTGGATCTTTTGGTCTATCATCAACAAAATTAATTTGAGAATTATTATAATAAATAATACCTCTAAAAAGAGAAGCTATAACATTCAAAGCGTCAAATACTTTTGTGCTTTCCGCAAATAAAATATTGCAAGAGAATCTAGGCTCTAAACCTCCTTGTCCATCTGGAACTCCTTGAAAAAATCCAAAATCATCTACAGCATCACAGAATCTAGCTATTTTATATAAATCAAAAATATCAATTTGACTATCATCCATATATTGACCAAGACCATATCTTCCGTTTGTGATTAAATCCAAAAGAATCCAAGCTGGATTATCTGTCCACTCTAAAAGATATTCATCAGTGATGGGATTTATTTTAAAATCACCATTCCAGTCTCCGTCATAAATTTTTTTATCTAAAGATTCTGTTTGATTGAAACTAAGCTCTGATGAATAATATCTTTTGTCTTTTCCATTTGAAAGAGTAGGGTAATAATTACTTGGGACACGAACTTTTTTTAATTTACAATCAAATGTTCTTGTCGGTACGCTGCTAAAACTCCTAGAATCAATTTTTGTAGCGATTATTGCCGAATTTGGATAACTAAAATTCTGCGGAATGATCTCTGTCACTTTCGCAAGAGAGCATTCTTTTCTCAATAGAGAAGAATTCGTTTCGGCAGAAAGCTTTGTGACCCTAATGTATCTTTTTGCTACCGTACTACTTATTTCTTTTAAAATAAATGGTTTAAAGATAGTAGATACACCAGAGGCGGGATCGTATTCACTAATAAATTTAAAACTATCAGTATTCAATTTATCTAAATCTGGATTACCTATATCAATAAAGGTAGAGCTTTGAATTAAAGCTACAATTTTAAATGTTCTAGTAACTTTATTTCCCTCTTCTCCTTTTTCATTTATTGATCCAGTCTCTACTTGTATATTAAGGATAGTGGCAAAATTCATGCCAGCCTGAAAGTCGAGTTCTGTGTTATCAGCATCTAAATTTTCAACGGTTTTGCTAAGAGTATCTAAAAGAGAATCAACTCTAATAGTAATAAAAACGCTTGTGACGTTTTCATTGACAATGATATGAGTTGTAGGTATTGCATATTCATCATACACATTTAAATTTTTATCCCAGTCGCTGTAACTTAATTCTGTAATTCTTTGATTGTCGTCGCTTCCTTCGGTATATATATCAGTAGTAGTATAAACGGCAGTAGCTTCATTAATGAAGCCTTCCTGTTCTTTAATTCTTTGAACTCCCGTCCCTATTCTAAAAGGACCAACTAATGATGATGAATAATCTTTATCAACTAAAACACTATTAAAATATGTAAATGGAGTTTGATACTCTTCTCCTAACCTATATTCTGCGAGTATATTAGTGTAATTGTATTTTTGAGCTGAATCATTATTTGCAGCAGGAATTGATATTTCATTCAACTTTAAAGACGAAGTATTAGCTAGTTTATTTATAACAGATAGTGGAAGAGCAAAATCCGCAGCGTAAAGGTATCGTATCAGAGCCCCATGACCATCACGAAAAGCATCTCTTTCTTTTATCCCCTGTACAGTAAGACCGCTTATCTTTATAATAATAAATCCTACTGCTGTACCAGTGGTTTTGCCTTTTTTATTTAATCTCGGCAATAATAAATCATAAATTTGCATGTCTTTACTTTCTTGGATGGGATCACCAATTGAGTCATACAAAGAAAATTTATATTTTTTATTATTAGAAATTTGTTTAGTTGTTGTAAAGAAAGACTCTGTGTCAGTAGAGTCAACCTTAATTATGTATCTCATAATTCCATTAGATGAAATTGTAGATTTGACTATAGATGGTATTGGACCCTGAGTAAGAGCTATAAAATCAGAGATTAGAGTGTCTCTAGAGGCAGTTTCCCATCCTGATGAAAAATTATTATTAAATATATTGGTAAGATATTTTTTTTCACGAAAATTAGTGCTTTTTGCATCATAAATAGCAAATAAGCCCTTCAACTGCGTTTCAATTAAAGTATTATTGAATACTAATTCGTTTCTTGGTTCAAATGTCTTTGAGTGATATGGGTCGTCTGGAAAATTATTTAATTGGTTATTTTTATCTCCAAAATACCATCTTATTCCAAGACCATCTCTTGTTAATGATGTACCTACCCTAATGATATCACCAAACTCGCCTCGATTGAATATATATCTTTTATTATTATAATCATACTCTAACTCATTAATTGCTGTATAAGTTTGTGGTATATTATTGGCAGCTGCAATATCTGAAAGTAGAATTTTCACAAATACTTTAGAAAGTTGCTTCACGAGCTTTGAGCTTTCAACGCCCGCAGACCCTCCTAATTCTGGAACTTGTTGAACAATTTTATCATTAGACACAGCAACCGCAGTGTCGTCTAAATATACTCCTTGCAACATGTCTTTACTTGACAATACAAGACCATTTTCATTAACTAGCCCAAGAATAGGCCCATCGCTTACTAAATCCAAAAGCTCTATATAACTAAATGAAGCAGCTAATTGGATGTCCCCAAGAATTGGGGGTGTTAATTGCGCTGGTTTTGGTTTTGGCTTGCTCTTTCCGCCGCCAGAAAAAGATAGCTTCTTTAATAAGTGTTTCATATTATTTATTGAACTTTGTTAGATATAGACTCAATAATATCTCCTGAATCAGAGGACACATAAGCATTTTGACGCATAATGGTAGTTGCTTCTTGATTTTGAGGATATGATTTTACGCTCATTTGTATCACTTGAGATGCAACCTTAAGTCTTCCATAGCCAACTGGAACCGCTGAACCTTGAGATGCGACATTAACTTTATTAGAAAAAGCAAAGGATTCTGATAAAGCTTTTGTTGAGGCTGAAATAGGCGCAGCGTCATCAGGTTTTGGGGCCAATAACATTTGAAGACCCATAGATACAACCATAGCGATTACTGAATTTATCACTACTGCTGCAACAGCAGCTCCCCCCGTAAGAGCGGCAGTCGCACCAGTAAGGAACGTTACCAAAGCAACTCCTCCTGCGCCCATAATCAAAGGCACTAAATGAATCTCTTGTGGTTCTCTTTGGATATTTAATTCTTCTAATTCAGTAATTTTTTTACCATCAACAATTATTGTATAATTAAAACCCTCCCTTGAGAGTTCAACTATTCTTTTGTTAAAGTTTTT
>Ga0181349_1000565_pt1 | contig 15926 bp, 32 predicted proteins | sample Su13VDMM110SD_FD_130106 | JGI IMG/M metagenome (GOLD analysis project Ga0181349, IMG submission 130106) | Freshwater viral communities from Lake Michigan, USA - Su13.VD.MM110.S.D | ecosystem: Environmental > Aquatic > Freshwater > Lake | place: USA: Michigan | collected 2013-07-16 | reverse complement strand
TTAATATAATCTTCTGATTTGCTCAGAAATTTGTGCTAAATTTCTTTTCAGTTGCTCGAGCTCTCTGGGCGTATTTCTGTCAATGACAGTATTTTCAGTTTCGATATCTTTAATTTTTTCTTGCGTTCTTTGAAACTGAAACATAAGTCTGCTATATTGGTCGGCTTTGTTTGTGTCTGAATATTGATTCATAATGTTTTTATTTAAAATATGAGCTATTTTACATAAAATTAAAGATTACAGTATATTAGTTAAATGTTTCTTGAATTTTCTAACAAAAAGTTTGTGTCCAATATAGCAACCTACAAAATAGGAAACTGAAACAACTGCGGCTAAAATTAATGTACCCATAAGTTTTGATTTATTTTATAAATATTATTCTTTTTTTCTAACTTCCTTCCATTCAAGCCAGAATCCAATTCCAACAAGAATATTCATACCCATCGACATGATTATTTCATGAATATCTTCATATACGTTCATTGTTAAATGAACATGACCTATCATCCAAAAAGGAATTGATAGATTGGAAGCAATCCATCGGATAAGAAAGTTTATAAAAGAAAAAAATCCGCTCATTTGAAGTTATCTAGCGAGCGAATTTTGTTATTAAGGTAATCCAAAATTTCAACAGAGTCCTGGTTTTTTAAAAACTGCCATAAATTAGAATTTTTAAAATGGGGATGGGGTAACGATTTTGCCCATTTTTTTCCTTTTTCGAAATCTTCAATATTCCAATTTAATTCTTGGGTAGGGGTCTGTGCAATAAATTTGTAAAAAAGTCTTTGTAGATTCATAGTAAAATTTTCTACAAATATAGCCCCAGAAAACCTTTACTTCAATCCTTATTTCAATAAAGCGTAGTATTTGAAGCTCTTTTCTTCCCTGTCCGCAAGTCCATGAGTACCACCATTAATTCTCTTTGTAAGAGCTAGAATAGTTTCCTTGGTGACTCCCTTATCACAGATGTCCCAAAGTTTATTCTTATCGAAGAAAAACTTTGCAGATTCAAATGCTAATTCACCAGCTACAAGGTCTGGTTGCTCCATAACAAGTGGGTTTTTCAAATAATCAGAAAAAACTTTGTAGTTAGCCTTACCAGTCAATTGAAGAGCACCCCTACCACGGTATTTCCAACCATCACCGGTAGCCTCAGAACCATTACCCATCCTATCAGCATAAACACGGTTAGCAATCTTCTCTGGGTTTCTTGCATAAGATTCCTCTAAAAGACCTGGAAAATATTTTCCGAATATTTTTTGAAGACCATCAGCAGAGTAATTTAAATTCTCTGAGAAAGCCTTGAAACCTCCAGTCTCGTGAGCTGTTTGTGCAAAGAAATGCGCAGCTCTCTCTGGTGTCATTTTATAATAAGCCATAGCGGCTTTTAACGTTCCGGGACCAAAAGCTCCATCAGCATTCACCCCAATTTTTGTTTGTAGATTTTTTAAACTCATAGTGTATTATTTTACCATAAATATTCGGAAGATGCCTAGAGCCCAAAAAATTTTAGATTATAATAGAATGAAGGCAGTAGAACTTAAAAAACTCTGTGAACAAAGAGATATTCAGTGTAAACCCCTTGTAAAAGAAATGATAGAAGCCCTAAAACTTGAAGAACAAGGGAAATGGGTATTTCACATCGAGCAGGAAAAACTAAAAAAAGGAGGGTACATAATCAAAATTGATTACAGAAGCCGAGAACACCTTATAAGAATGGGCCAGCTTGTAGATAAAAAAATTGCCAGAAAAATGGATATTTACTCCATGTATAGACTTTGGTACAGAATGGATGAAGAGTTTATTAAATCTTAAACTCAGTGTCTATTTTAAAATTACCTACACCCCTTATACTACGGTCTAATTTTTTTTCTAGCCATGAAATCAAGGATTTTTCGATTAATTGTTTTATATCATCATTTAACATGTTAGAACTGTAACGATTTACTATTTGCCCCTGATAGTCCTTTAAGGCCACCTCTAGAATATCAATATCTATTACGGTGTCGTCACCGATTTTGTCTATAAAATTAAGAGAAAATTTTATTCTATATTCACCTCTTGGCAGATTTTCTACCTGGGCTGCGGGAGTAATATAAACAGTTGCAAATTGATATTGCCTACCCATTAATAACTTTTTAAGTTCTGAAGTCAAATTTTCTTGCTTCCCCTTAAAAATCTCGGATACATCTTTACCTTTTCTGAGTTCAGCCATTTCTTTAGCTGTCATGTAAGTGGTATTTTTGTAAATTCCAGTCTTGCCCATCTGTTTACCTGTGGATGATGAATAAGACTCGGAAACTTTATACCATTTACCCTCTTTAAAAATGTAAATAGGATACCAATTGTATGAGGTAATTACATATTGAGGTTCACCATACAAATCTTTTTCCCAAAAACCTTCTACATTATTTCCTTTGAATGGGATTTTGTTTTGTGCGAACTCGCCCATTTTAATATTAGAAGTTCTTTTTGCCTTATCGTCAAAAGCTGGTATCTTTTGTTCCCCTTTTTTTATTTCATCATATTGGCCATCTGGTCGATAATTACTTGAATAAACATAGTAATAATACAAAGCTTCTCTTGGGTCCATTCCAGAGGCTTCTAGATATCGAGAAATAAATGATTGATAATCTTTTTTTGTCCCTAGTTTTTCCTTATTTCTATTTAAGGATTTAAAAAGTGAAATTTCCCAAGAAGAAAATGCTCTTTCTTTGGTATTTTCATATAATCGTAATATTCGTTTAATAAAGTTCATTAACTTAAAATATAACGATTTCCATATAATATACGGTCTAATTTATATTCATCTGGAATTGCATCGATAGATTTAATTCTTTCTGCGATATTTTCGAGTGTTTTACTAATTTCTTGATGTAAATCATATCCACTAAAATCTGAACTTTCATTGGAGTCTAAAACATGCCATAAAGGACTTGATATACTGCCATCTTCTTTAATACGATTATAATAATATTTGGGAATAGAAAAATTAGGATACATTTCTAAAAATTTTTCAGTATCTACAACAAATTCTATGGTATAAAGACTATCGTAAAATTTTAAATCATTTTCAAAATCCTCGCCAGGGCGAACATACGTAATAAAAGGATACTTTTTTTTCATTTCCCTAACTATGGTTTTAAATGATATGTTATTTAATAATTCTTCCCTAGTCATCTCAATCTATAAATACTCCATATTTATCATATATGAATTTTATAGAAGCAATAATCGAAGTTTTAGTTTATGAAGGTAAATTCACGCAAGAATTTGCAAAAAAAATTGGTAACCAAATTTTAAATGACTCTAAGAAATTGGGGCTTGAAGAACCAACATTTAATTTATTGTGGACCACGATTTCAAAAGAAACTCTTGCAAAAAAAGAATATGCACAAGAATTAGCTGAATATATTTTAGAATTATATTACCGTGGAGGTTATATTAACAAAACGCAAGAGGAAGTTAATCGCATTATTCAAATGTTAAACCCCAAAAAATAGTTATTCTAAAGTATCTATTTCGCTATTCCAAATTGCTCTGTTAACAATTTGATATTGAGGTTTATCAGTATTGTAATAATACAAAGCAAGACTTTTTCTATGAATTTCATCGGGGCATTGTAGAGGGTGCGGATGACCATGTGGTGCTTTATCAATATTAAATATTACAACACGATTAGCAATTGGTGAAATTTTCTTACAAGGTCCTGACATATTTTTATGCCATAGCTCCAAATCACCATCCCACTGAACATCCCAAACTGAGTTTAAATATACTAAAAGATTTACTTGACGAAATAAGTTAGGGCTAATATAACTATCATTAAAATCATGGTGAATCTCCAATCTTCCATCTCTACTAGTTTGATGATACGCGGCATTAGTAAAGGTCTCCGACTCGTTTGACAAATTGTTAAGTCCTGTAATCTCGGAAACTATTTTTAAAAATTGTTTGGAATTTAAATATTTGATAACTTCCTGCATTGTGGGAAGCATATTATCAAAACTATAAATTTGTTTCTTATTTATTTGGTCCTCATGTTTGTCGTAATCACCAGAATCAACAAATCTCCACACTTCACTTGGTGTTGAAGCAATAAATTCAACTTCATCCAATAATTTTTCGATAATTTCTTCTTTAAAAAAGTCATCAATTACAATATGGTTAAACGGTATTTTAGTTTTGAATGCTCTAGAATATTCTGGGATGTTTCTAAGTGTTTTGTTGCTTAACATTAAACAGTTTGTTTCTAAGAATAATAATAATCAATATGTTGAATATCCACATTAAAATTATCTTTCATCCAATTCTTAAAATTTTTTTCAAGAGCATCCTCATCTAAGTCAAACATTTCTCGGATATTGTTAAATTCAACACCCTTAACTCTTAAGGTATTAGTTTTAGTTGAAAAAGTGAACTCAGGTTTTCCTTTTTGATTTACAAAATAAACTAAGTCACTATCGGAACTAATCTTTTGCAAAGGAAAAAAGAAAATTTTAAAATATTTTTTTACAATTGTCTCAACTGGGTCTTTTTTTTTTGAACGGGTGCCAACTATTGTTTTGAGAGTATCAATCAACTTATTCTGTTCCATAATACCCCTATTCATTTTATTTACCGAAATACTTTTTGTAATTACCTATTTTGTTTGAAAGCTCCCTCATAACACGAAGTTGCTTCTCCAAATCATCATACATTTTATAATATTTTGTTTCTAATTTTTGTAAACTATCCTCACTTGGTTTTCTACCCCTTCTACCAGGTTCTTTTGGTTCTTGTACAGTTTTTGTAATGTCGATAACATCAATATCTTTTTCATTTTTTTCTTTTGGTTTTCTACCCCTTATAGGAATATAATCATCAGGTCTGTCGTAATATTTAATTCTTTTTCCGAGAGGCTCGAATGTTTCACCTACTTTCTTAATAATTTCTTGTGCCTTTAAAACACTTGGAATTTGATTAAGATAATCATACATTAAATTACTTTTTTCACCCGGTTCTATCATTAAAACTAATTGTTCAATGTCATCAACATTTTCCTGGGGTTCAGCAACACCACGAGCATATTCTTTAAACTCACTAAAGTAAGGAATTCTGGATAATTGCAAGGGATGATTAATAAAATAATTATACATCCAACGGCCCATATTTTGACTCAATGCTTCGAATTTTTCAGGGCTCATGGGTCTTCCTTTCGCTTCCTGCAATAAATCCTCAAAAAATATTTCAAATTTCATAGAAATGGTATTATACCATAAATACCACAAAAAAAATAAAAAGGGGGAGTAGCGAATTCCCCCTTTATTTGTTCCATAACTGAAACGGTCCTAGTCCCTTAAAGGGGCTATGCTTGGCTTACTTATTATAAATACCTCGAGAGTTAGGTTTAAACACAATAATTTCTTGCTGTACAAATTTAGTGGGTGTTGGCTTTGGTTTTTCATATTCCAAGCGTTGCTGATGTAACATTTCAATACGACTCATGTTTGTACCTGTTCCAGCCATTGCTTTAAGATAATCTTTATCGGCAAACATGGAATACAATTTATCATCAGGACGTATGGTGAATTTTTTACTAGCAGAAATTCTATGAATGTCCAGGGTATCATTTTTCTTAAACAACCAATATGGTATTTTGATTAGGAAATATCCAGAACGATTTTCATCATGAATTAAAACTTTAATCTGACTTTTGGGTAACTTAACCTCTTTTATATCAAGTCGGTAATCTACGTCGCCACTTGCCCATAACCGACCTGGAATTTCTTTTTCATGGACATTAAGAATTGTTGTTTGAGTTTGAGTCTCAGATTTTACGTAATACCACGCATCAATTGTCTTATCCTCGGAATTGTAAACTTTGTTGTAGAAGTCTTGCATGTGCCAAAGATAAACAATTTTTTATTTAAAAAATTATTTTTTAAAAAAATATTGACCACGAAACCGAACAAAACGAACCCCAGTTTCGAATACAGGACTTAGTTTTTTAATCCAAACTTCTTTTTCACCATCAAAAATTTCTAGTGTAATCTTTTTATCGCCAACCTGTATTTTGCCTTTAATATTTTCCATTTTATAAAGTTAACCCTTCAAATCAAAAAGTAAAAGATGTTTCATATTTATCAGTATAAATTCATTCATAAAAATGGCAAAACTAACAAATACAAGCACTAAATTAGAAAAAAAAGATGTTTCACGTCCAGGAATTCATTCCAAGACAAAAACTTCTATTAGTAAGCAATCAAAACTCTACAAAAAAGCTTACAAAGGACAAGGAAGATAATCTTTAAAACCCCCTTTTAACGAGGGGGTTTTTTATTATCTTTGACTTATGGATGAACTAAGACAAACTAATTGACGTAAAGCGGATAACTACCCTACTTACCTTGACAAAATTTTAAAATCTAATAATTTCTAGTTCTTGCGCTCCTAGATAGTGTTCTATATTTCATCGTTTCAGGAGTTGAAGTTAAAAGTTTGTCAATTTTTCCTATGCTGTAATTTCTATCTAACCAAGACGTAAAAATTTCAGAGAACTGTAGTTCATCAATTGGCATAACTGATTTAAATTTAAAAAAATCTTCTTTTAGAATATAAATTGCTCTATTTCTCAAAATTGAATTATAAAACCCAATTCTAGGATTTGAGTTTTGGTCAACAAATACTTCTGTAAAAATCTCACCCCAATGTTTTTTCAGGGGGCCGTATATTTTGTCTAAAATATTAAAACCAATTCTTCTGATTTGGTCAGAATCAACAACTACCTCCATTTTAATCTTTTTTGTTAGTAATCTTCAAACCATCGTTTTTTTTAAAATTTGATAATTTTTTGATAATTTCTAAGTTTTGATAAGTGCGTTTTTGTCTTTTCAAGACGTTTTTCTTTTTAGGTGGTTTGGGTAAAGATTTACGCGAATTTGCCATGATTAAAAAAAATCGGTCGGAATTTGACCAGCCGCCGTTTGTGTTTGAACTTTTCTTTCAGTTTTATTAACTTGATTTGGCGCCACGGGTGGTATTTGTGATTGTCTTTGAACTTGACCAGTTTGTAGTGTACTTGCCAGTTTAGGTTCTGCCAAAGAATCCACGCTAGTTTTTTCAGCCTGTTTTACCTCTGGAGTAGTAGTTTCTGTAGAACTCGGTTTCGGAGTGGTTGATGTAGTTTGCGTTGTAACTTCTTTAAACACTTTTGTTTTAATTGCCTCTAGACCCGTACCGGTTGCTTTGGTCCAATTCAAAAATTTTCCTTGAGACTTAAAACCTTTTGCTTTTTCACTTACTGGGGAAACCTTGAGTTTGAAGAAATAATTATCGCCCTCTTTTTTATAGTCATAATCTTTGTCAAAATTTGTGACTTCTTGCACCTGCTCATTTAAAACTCTTTCGACTATTCTAGCCAAATCTGACTCTGTCAATCTTACTACTTTCATGTTAAACTTTTTTTGTTGTTGGTAAATGTTTATAAGAAGAATATTCAAATGTTCCTTCAGGGAGAGTTACTTTGAGTTTTTTATCGTTTGTAATTTGAACCGTTGTTTTATACACACCGGGTTTAGGTTCCACAACTTTATTTGTTGGTTCAATATTCATTTGTTTTAAAGCAGCATTTCCAATAGCCCCCAAACGAGATTGTTCCTCCAAGTTGTGATTTTCTTCCTGGAGAGACTCGACAATTTTATTAAATTGTTCTTCAGTTAATTTAAGGTTTTTATTCTTCATCATCTTCTTCTTCATAATCCATTTCTTCATCGTCGCCCTCTGTTGTTTCTTCAACATCTTCTGCGGTTTCTTTCTTAACTTTTAAACCATTCATTTCATTTCCAAAAGCAACACCCATACTCTCGTAAAGAGATTGAATTCTATTTTTTTCTTCTTCCGTAATAATTAATCTTTGTCCCATATCAATTGTGTTTTTTTATAAATATTGAGTATTGCTCCTTAAGAGCCTTTTTTATACTTTTTTTTATTGATTCTGATATTTCTTGAGCATTAGTGAACTCAAAGTTGTCAGTCTCGCCATCATGAGCTTCCCTATCATCAAAATCATAATCGAAATTACCCGAGAATTCATCGAATTGTGCAAATGCGAGCGCGAAATCTTTATCTACAGCCTTCAAATATGCGGAACCAGTTTCTACACCATATTCGGTATAATCTTGTCGATAATCAACTCTAAATTTTTTTTGTGGGGGATTAACAAAATTATCTTTTGTTAGTGTTCCATTAAGCAAAGCGTCATAATTAAATTTTATAAGCTCATACATCCTAAATAAATCATCCCCCTCAGCTTCGATGCTAAGAACACCCCTAAACTGATTTAACAACCCACTTAATTCTTCAAAAGACTCATAGCTTAAATAATCTTCATCGAAATTTTTCTCTAAAAAATCGGGTTTGGTTTTAAGAACCCTAGAAAAAAGTTTTAATTTCACATAATCATCCATAATGGATAAATACTCCTAAATCTTAAAGTTTATCCAATTTATGATTTAGATATATTAACCCAAAACAAGTTCCAAATAAAAAAGATAAAATCAAATTTGGGGTAAAAAAATTTAACACGCCAAAAATAATCCCCATAAATAGTAAGAATCCATTTGATAATCTAACTCTCATATTCTAGCCGGAAAAACCTGTGTTATTACCCCTAACTTTTCACCAAATCGGATATTAAACCAATCAATTAATATTGGGGTGATAACATCCCAGGTTGTTGCCAAGTATTTCGGTAAGTCTTTTTCGGATTCCAAATACCACAAAACATCTTCAGTTTTTATTAAACCCATAAGGGGTTCTTCTGGTAATGTTTGATAACCTGGTAATATTGTATTATCAAAAGGATACTCCGGATTATACCTGATATCAAAGTATGTGAATGCTAAATTACGATTCATCACTTCAATTGAGTTTCAAGTATGTCAAGACAATCTTGTAACATTATATTTTCTTGTTCAAAAATAACTTTTTTTAAATTTTCACCCGAGTCTTCCTTTATCTCAATGGATGAAATCAAATTTGTGGGATTAATTTGGATTATAATTTCATAAGTGTTCCAAACAAATAAAGTTTCAACTAAACCATTATCTAAATTGGTAATTTCAATTCTACTGCATTTGTTTTTTTCACACCAACCGAGTACGGTGGTGAAAGGTGCTGTGCTAAAAGTCATAAAGCAAATATAAAATAAAATAATAATTCAATCAATATCTAGGATTTTTTTTGAAAAAATAAAATTTGGAAAATCCTCCCACGAATGTTTTCCATTTTTTTCATTGCAAACCATTTTCCAATAACACTACCACAAATATAAAATGGTATAATCAAAAAATCCCCCGAAAGTAATCCCTCAATGGAATAAAATACCGAAGCCAAACTAACCAAATTAATCCAAATGGAATTCATTAGAAGAGGTGTAAGTTTATTTTCGAACGTAAATTTTATTTCAAGTGTTTTAAAAATGTTAAACAAAAACTGAAAGACAAAAATAATAAGATAATTTATCATGGTTTTACAATCCTAGCATCCATAAAAGAATTCGGGTCAATGAATTCACCATTGAGATAATCAACAACATCTTTCATTGTTTCGGCTTCGTTATCAGATAAACGAATAGCCAAAGCTAATCCACCTGCTAAAACCATAGCAATCATATCGGGAGACAAATCTTGTTCAGAGACTTGGTTAATTTGAATTTTAGACTGACTATTTTCAGTTACGGTAATTTCTACCTCTATCTTGAATGTCTCTTTCATTAAACAAATATAATGTAGAATTCACAAAAAAACAAAAACCATTCGCAGGTTTTTCCCTAAATTTTAATTGTTAGATGCGTAACTGTGTTGCGATGCACTAACTTTTTTTCCGTTTTTGTAACTTATCTCAAAGATAACCAAACCTTTTTCATTATACATAAGCCATTTTCCATGTCGCAAACCATTTTTGAATATACCAACCACTTGTTTATTACCATCTGGGTAATATGAAATCCATGTTTTTACCTTTTTTTGAAGATAATAAAAACCACTCTCTAACGCATCACCATTATTATCCTTCAATACATACTCGATTACACCATCACCGTCGAGGTCGGTATAAATTGCTTTTTGTGCCGACATTGAAAACCCGAGCACCAAACTAAAAATAAATAAATTCTTTTTCATAGTGTTAATAATTTGTTAAGTTAATAGAAACATTCTTAACATAAATATAACAATACATCCCTACAAAGCAACTTTTCCAATGTTAAATTTTAATATAGCATTAAATCGTAATTTTATTGAGTCTTTTTTCAATAATCAACTATCTATCTAAAATTATATTTTCACATGAAAAAAAACTTTATTTTTTCAATCGTCGTTTTTCTTACTTTTTCTTGCGAAAATAGTATCGTAACGCAGAATAAACAAATTATTTCTGATATCAAAGCAAACACTACCTTTAGTAGTGATGGTATTTATCACATTGCTAATAATCCAAAAATTAATAAAGGGGTAACCCTTAAAATAGAGTCAGGAGCTATCCTATTGAATAATCGAGGGGATATTGTGGGTCCCGAGACATTCACTATTGAAAAGGGCGGAAAAATAGTCGCCGAACAATCTCGTCAACTACATTTTTAATTCTTAGTTATAAAAACCTCCTTCTTGAGGAAAACCTCCGATAATGTTCCAAGAAGCGGGGTTCCCGTTGTCATAGAATAACATATAGAATCCATCTGCCACAGGGTTAGTTAATCCTTGGTCAGAAAAAACTCCCTGACCTATTTGTAAACAGGACCAGCAGCTACCGGTATCTGCAACACAAGCAGAGCATATGTTTAGGTCTTCAGCATAAACCTCCATGTTTGGGGTCATCCCAGTTACAGTCTCGAGAGAACTTGCAAATGCTACGGTAAAAGATAGTGCCATAATTTTGTTTTTATTATAAATAGTTTAGAAATATTAATTAAATTTCATTAAGTCTGTCACTTAATATTTTATTAAAATATGTTTCATTGATGTCAGGTTGATAATTTTCATCCCAGGAAGCTTCTGGCCTATCGAAATTTCCACTTCCAGCAACTTCGGAAAAAATGCACCGGTAATCAGCAGCATCTTCTATTTCTCCACCACAATTCTGAGAATATTCCTCCAATTCTTCATCGCTGAGTGCAAACCACTCAATAATTTTTTCAAAATCCAATTCTAACTCAACTCCTTCGTCATTAATTGAAATTACGTTTGCACCATATTCTTCGAAAGCACTTTCTATACGTTTTACAATATAGTTGTAAAAATCATCTGAGGCTGCATCCTGGTGTGCATTTCCAATAGCTGCTGTGATGTCAGAATCTGTGTCGAATTTGTTAATAAGTTTTTTTGTAGACATCTCAGGGTCATATTCATCTCCAGCTTTATCTTTTAATATTTCACGTATTTTTAAATCATTTTTCTTATCAACATAATATTCCAATGGGCCTTCCCAATCCTGAAAATAACCATAAAGCATATCCCAAACATAGCCACTTAGAACTTCTTCAAAAAAAGTTGTTGTTTCTTTTCCACCAGACTTATTGGAACTTTTAGAATAGATATAATCACCATCTATGTAATAACGAAGTGCATAAGGTTCAATCTTTGTTTTGAACTTGGTTTCCATTTTTGGAATAATACCCAAAGACTCCAGTCTTTTTCTTGCTCTTATGTTTTTAAATAATTCTGGCTTTTGAAGATATAATTGATGAAACTCCAAATCTGATAAATCCGAAACATTAAAATCATTTTTACTATCATATTCGTAACCAAACCCACTGATAGGGCTGTTTATAATCAAATCAGTAATAAATGGATGATATATTTCCTTTGGTTTCGAATTCTTTGGTCCTTTGAGTTGATAAATAATATTATCATCCTCACCAATAGCAGCAGTAAGATGACTTCTATTGATTGTATAATCTTTATTCAACTTTCTAGTTTCCCTTAAAGAATACAATGTATTACCACTGTTAGTTCTTCCACAGTGACCCATTCTACTACATTCTTCGGTAGATTCGTTTGTCTGAAGGTCTGCCCAATAAAACCCTTCACCATTTTCATCACGATAGTCTAAAAGAATATCATTTTTTTCGACATAGTTGATAGCAGCATCACCTATTTCCAAAGAGTCATGCCATTCTTTTGCTTTATCCTTGAGTTCTAAATAAGATAAGTTTTTATTATTTCCCAAATTTCCATTAAGACCTACTCTAATCCAGTCCATTATACTATTGAAATGGCCGGTATGGAAAGACATTACATTATTATTAATTAAATCTACAATCTCCTTTTTGGACAACTCTGGGCGGAAGCCTTTTGCCTGAAGGGCAGGTATCATGTGTTGCATAAACTTGTTCCCTAACCAAACAGAAAGTGGTCCAGCAATAGAAAAAAGTTGCTCAGCATTTTTTTCACTAAATCCAACTTTGTCAACAAGAATTTCTTTTTTACTTGCCTCAAACAATAAATCATTATGGGACAAACCCATAACCTCTTGTATTCGTATAATTTCCTCGTGGAGATTCATATTTTAATAAATACCACGATAGTTTAAACTACTCTTTCAATCTACCCTTACAAAGATTGAAAACATCGAGCTCTTTCTCAATCAAAATATAATTTCTTCCGGTAGTTTTAGCCGCCAAACCAGTAGTCCCACTTCCAGCACAGTTGTCCAACACAAGTTCCCCTGGATTTGTAAAAGTTTTAATCAAGTACTCACAAAGCTCTTGACTCTTCTGTGTCGGAAAAATTGGGGGGTGGGGTCGGTCAAACTCCAAAATACTTTTTGGAAACTTCTTAGTATCACCCTTTCTCTTGGCACTAGGGTTTTTGTGGCTATCGAACTTACCGTAGTTATTATTTACTAGTTTTCCCTCAGCGTACTTGTGCCCCATTCCATGAAGAGGCTTACCCACCGAAAATTGGGGATTATACGTTGGAAGATTTTGGTAAAAAACTAAAATGTCTTCATGGTTTCTAAGGGGCATCTTTTTAGCATTCAAAAATCCGCTACCACGACTCCCCTTACTCCAAACTAAATTGTACCGATGAAACTTTTCATTGGACATCATTAGTCTAGCACTGAACTTATCTTGACCAAACAAAACAATAGCAGCATTATCCTTTACAACTCGAAGATACTGTTCCCATAGTTGCTTCAAATCAATTGCCGAGTCCCATTTGTTCTTTGTAATACCATAAGGCAAATCGCTAAGAATCATGTCGATGCTTCCATCGGGAATATCCCGCATTAGGGTTAGGCAGTCACCCAAGTAAGTTTTGTTTAGTTCCATATTCTAAAAATATAAAACACTTTTTTTCAAAAACCAAAATTTTAAATCAAATCTATTGGTTCACCAGTTGAATCAAATATTGTTTGCTCAAAAACAATGTTGCCTGAATAATCACCAACTAAAATCCTTAAGTCCTTACAGCTTCTTCCAACAGCTCTTACATCTATTCCATCCCTTTTGTTATCCTTAAGGACTTGTATTAATTTATCTTTAACCGATAAATTGGATTGGTCTAAAAATAATAACATGTTTTGAAACATTTCAAAATCATCAACTAAAGTATTTCCAAATACGCTTGAATTCTGTCCTGTTAACATAAATGTTTCAGTCCGGTTCATACCGGAGTGTTCCAAAACAATATTGTTTTCTGTAATGAAACAATATTGTCTGTAGTGGGCATATTTGTCACCAGAATGTACACCGTTTAGGTTACCGTTTTGTTCGAAGTGACTTACAACTCTTTGAGAATTTCCTTCAGTCCTTACACCACAAATTCCAGCAAAGTAACCTTCTCCCAAATATAATGTTTCTTCAGTGGGGTTATATCCAAGGTAGATTCCACCTATATGATTATTGTCTCTTGTTAAAAGTATTAATGACATAATTTCTTATTTTAAACCCATCTTTATTAAAAAACTTCTCCAGTTTTCTCTTCTGCGTCTGCGTCTAATTGCTATGGCTCTTCCCCTTGATGCTTGACATCCGATTACATTTGGTCCAGGTCTTCTACCTCTAGAGGGTTTTACGTTGTCCATACTTTTACCTAAGTAATTAATAATTTTTGACAACGTTGCAATTATTACAATTCCCAAAATACTATGAACAGCAACTTTTGGAACCGTGACACCAGCGATTGTTACATTTTGTTCCAAATATGGTGTTTGTTGTTCTTTAATGATATTTTTCATACTCATTAACTTTTTAAATTCCGCAAGAACCTCTGGATAACTCATTTTTGTGAGATTTTCCATAATGTTATTGAAAACACCCTTCATTTTTGGGTCTTTAATTTCATTAGCAAGTTCCATGGGTTCTTCATATGCAGAATAAATTTCATCATCAGATAATTCAACAATTCCATTTAGTGATGAGTTCACTGTTTCACTAAAATCTGACAGACAAAGCTCCTCTTGCTCCAAAATAATTGATACTTGAGATTCAGTTAAAATATATTTCATACTTCATAAATAGTTTCAAACTGGGTATTTATAGGTTATAAAACCCATTTACAGGAAAGATTAGGAATTCCTGAAAGTATTGTTTATTCAGCTGAAAGATATTTTAAAGATTTACCGATTGTATGACCTGGTGGATGATGAGCAAACACCCGAATATCTTCTTCAAAAGAAAATTTCCTATAAAAAAAAATAGTTTTAAAAATTTTTTGTAAGAAAATCTACTTTATCCATATACCCAAGGTATATTGGCGGAAAGTCAATTGGTATTTCTCCGGGTGCACTTCTGTCTGGCATTAAAACATTGTTCACATGCTCTCTAATTCTTTGCGTTGCGTCAACATCCTCGGTTATGTGTGTCAGGCTCTTAGATTTCATCTTTTGAACCCCAAAAGAGGTTCTATCGCATATCCACATATCACTTGCGTTGGTAAACCAGTAAGATATTATATCTTGTTGGTGCAGAAGCAAAAAATCAAAATGCATTTTCTTATCTTCACCAACAATTAAGAATTTATCGTAGTAAAGCTCAAGTTCAACGATTTTTTTAGAAAACAAAACAAATCTAGCATAATTGGGAAGCGAAATACCATCGACAATTGGGTCTCTTCCAATTGCCCCAACCCAGTTATGGTTACTAACATAATGTGTTCCCCACAGAAGTGCATTGAATTCATCTCTTATTTTAATGGTATAGTCCGTAGGATTGGGAAGCATAATATCAAGGGGTAAAGTTGCCAACACATCAGTTTTAGGGTATTTTTTTAAATGCCTCTCAACTTGTGTTAAAAACGTAGGATAGAACATATCATCACCATCGAGTTGTGCAAGATGAGTAAAATCAGAACCTTTAAAAAAATCAAATACCGAATTTTTTCCCGTGGATGGTGTTCCGTCAGAATCCGTGATGGAGTATTCAACATTAGATTCCTTACAAAAATTAACGATATCCTCGATGAATATATCATCCTGGCTATTGATAATAACATGAACTCCAAAAATTAATTCATGGTTGGTTTGATTGTAACAACTTTTGATAGCCCTAGTGGCTCGATTAAAATCACCACTAACTAAGGGAGATAAAAGTATTTTATTGAACATATAATAAATTACTTTTTTCATTTAAAAAACCCCAAGCAAGTATTACCCCTGTAAATGGGTGGTAAAAGGGTTCGTATACCAATTTTACTTTCATATCCCAAATATAATAAAAAAAATTGATTATTAACACTAAGGTTTTCTCAATTGATAATAGTTAAGAATGTATTTTTTTTATCGTTTCTTGAAGGTTCATTATTACGTTTTTTTCACGCAATTAGGATATCTCTTACCAAACATTGTCTTCATACCCTTTTTTTCGTATCCTGCCCAGCACTTTTCTGTTAACTCACTTTCGTTTTGTTCTTGTTTTCCCATGTGGCTAAACACCTTTCTAATGT
>Ga0181349_1000562_pt1 | contig 15985 bp, 19 predicted proteins | sample Su13VDMM110SD_FD_130106 | JGI IMG/M metagenome (GOLD analysis project Ga0181349, IMG submission 130106) | Freshwater viral communities from Lake Michigan, USA - Su13.VD.MM110.S.D | ecosystem: Environmental > Aquatic > Freshwater > Lake | place: USA: Michigan | collected 2013-07-16 | reverse complement strand
CAAGGTACTCAAGGACTTCAAGGTTTACAAGGTGCTTTAAGTAATTTTCAAGGTACTCAAGGTTTAAGTAATCAAGGTGTTCAAGGATTAAGTAATCAAGGTGTTCAAGGTACTCAAGGACTTCAAGGAAGACAAGGTACTCAAGGATTAAGTAATCAAGGTGTCCAAGGAATTTCTGGTACCAATGCCGGACAAGGTACTCAAGGACTTCAAGGTACTCAAGGTTTAAGTAATCAAGGTGTCCAAGGAATTTCTGGTACCAATGCCGGACAAGGTACTCAAGGTCTACAAGGTACTCAAGGACTTCAAGGAAGACAAGGTACTCAAGGATCAAGTAATAGCGGTGGAATAACGATTTCTGATGATACAACAACAAATGCTACCAGATATATTCTTTTTGATGAAGCAACAAGTGGAGTACAAGGAACAGTAAATGTATCTTCAACAAAACTAACTTTCAATCCTAGTTCTGGACAAATTACTGCTGTTGATTTTAATTCAACTTCCGATCAAAGACTTAAAACAAATATTGAAAATTTACAAAATTCTATTGAAACTCTTAAAAAAATTAATACCTTTAAGTTTACTTGGAAAGACACTGGTAAAACGAGTTATGGTGTGATTGCACAAGAAATAGAAAATATACTTCCAGAATTAGTTAAAAATGATAGTGACTATAAATCAGTTAGTTATATTCCATTAATTGCATTTTTGATTGATGCTATTAAAGAGCAACAGAATCAAATAGATAAAATAATACAAGATCTTAAACATTTAAAAGATAAATAACTAATAATGCCTAGTATTTAACGAAAATGGCTATTCAAATATGTGGAAATACTGTAGTTGATAATGACCGTAGGTTTTTTGGTAATACAACAACAAGAAACTTCTTTGCTGGTAGTGCAGGAAATACTACAACGACAGGGACGGATAACTTTTTTATAGGTAGTTCTGCAGGACTTAGCAACATCACTGGAAATTTTAATAACTTCATTGGTGCTTGTGCAGGATGTAGTAACACCGGTGGAGGTTATAATACCTTCATTGGTCGTAGTGCAGGACGTCGCAACACCCAAGGAAGTTTTAATAACTTCTTTGGTCCTTATGCAGGAGCTTGCAACATCACTGGAAATCATAATAACTTCATTGGTTGTTTTGCAGGATGTGCCAACATCACTGGAAATAGTAATAACTTCATTGGTTATTATGCAGGATGTAGTAACACCGGTGGAGGTTATAATAACTTCTTTAATAAATCTGCAGGACGTCGCAACACCCAAGGAAGTTTTAATAACTTCTTTGGTCCTTATGCAGGAGCTTGCAACATCACTGGAAATCATAATAACTTCATTGGTTGTTTTGCAGGATGTGCCAACACCTTTGGAGGTAGTAATAACTTCTTTGGTTATTATGCAGGACGTTACAACACCACTGGAGGTTATAATAACTTCTTTAATAAATCTGCAGGACGTCGCAACACCACTGGAAGTAATAATACCTTCATTGGTTCTTATGCAGGAGGTTGCAACACCACTGGAAATTATAATAACTTCATTGGTCGTAATGCAGGACTTCGCAACACCTTTGGACGTAATAATAACTTCTTTGGTTATTATGCAGGATCTTGCAGCACCACTGGATGTTATAATAACTTCTTTGGTAATGCTGCAGGAAGATGTAATACTACTGGATCTCATAATAACTTCATTGGTACTTATGCAGGAGTTTGCAACACCACTGGAATTCAAAATAACTTCATTGGTCGTCTTGCAGGACGTTTCAACACCTTTGGATGTAATAATAACTTCTTTGGTGGTTATACAGGATTTTGTAACACCACTGGAAATTTTAATAACTTCTTTGGTTTTTGTGCAGGACGCACCAACACCACTGGAAATCATAATAACTTCTTTGGTGTTTATGCAGGATATTCCAACACCACTGGAGGTTGTAATAACTTCTTTGGACATGACGCAGGACGTACCAACACCACTGGAAATCATAATTTATTTATTGGTAAATATACAGGACGTTGCAACACCACTGGAAGTAATAATATCTTCATTGGTGCTTATGTAGGACTTAACAACACCTTTGGATGTTTTAATAACTTCTTTGGATCTGAAGCAGGACGTACCAACACCACTGGAAATCATAATTTATTTATTGGTCAATTTTCAGGATGTGCCAACACCTTTGGATCTCGAAATAACTTCATTGGTGCTAGTGCAGGACTTTGCAACACCTCTGGATGTTATAATAACTTCTTTGGATCTGAAGCAGGACGTGCTAACACCACTGGAAGTAGTAATAACTTCTTTGGTTATTATGCAGGACGTTGCAACACCACTGGATGTAATAATAACTTCTTTGGTCGTTGTGCAGGATGTGCCAACACCTTTGGAGGTAATAATAACTTCTTTGGAACTGAAGCAGGATGTTTAAACACCACTGCAAATAATAATACCTTCATTGGAAATCGTGCAGGACGTTTAAACACCACTGGATGTAATAATAACTTCTTTGGTTGTCAGGCAGGACTTTGCAACACCACTGGAAATTATAATAACTTCATTGGTTGTGGTGTAGGATTTCGCAACACCTTCGGATGTTTTAATACCTTCATTGGTGCTTATACAGGAGTTAACAACACCACTGCAAGTAATAATATCGCAATTGGTAGATATGCAGGAACAACTGCTTTTAGCCCAAGTGGTCTAATCAACTTTACGACTACTGGATGTCAAATTGTGATGGGCAACTTTGATCATACAGTTGCTTGTATAAAAATTGCTTGGACTACTGCTTCAGACATTCGTTATAAATGTGTATGGGGAAATGTATCTCACGGAAGAGATTTCTTAAGAGACATTACTCCGATTAAGTATTCTTTCATAAATCAAGAAACTAAAGAGGTAACAGATACTCATAAGAGATATGGATTTAGTGCTCAAGAAGTTCTTGCACTTGAAGGAGAAGAACCAATTATTGTAAGTGATACAAATCCAGATAATCTTGGAATGAATTATGAATATATGATTCCAATTCTTGTAAATGCAGTCAAAGAACTTGATGCAGAAAATAAATCTATTCTTGCAAGATTAGAAGCACTTGAAAATCCTGCATAAATCTGCTATAATTAATTAAAGTTTGATTTGTAATATGAAAAAAGTTTTAATTGCTACACCTTGTCTTGATGGAAAAGTTGATGCTTGGTTTGTAAATTCTTTATATGAATCTACAAAACTTGGATTGGAAAATAATATAATGTTTCAACCAGTTTTTCTTGCCAACGAAAGTATTCTTCCAATGGCAAGAAATGAACTTCTTAATCTTGCATATCAACAAGAATATGATGTAATGGTTTTTATTGATGATGATGAAGAATGGAAAGCAGAAGTTCTTTTAGAAATTGTTCAATCTTCAAAAGATGTAGTTGCTGTTCCTGTTGTAAATAAGAGTGATAAAAAAGTAGAGTATAATGTATATGGAATAAATAAAAATCCAGACCCAATTGATGGATACTTAAAAATTGATAGGTGTGGAACTGGATTTATTAAACTCTCAAAAAATGTAATAAAAGATTTGTGGGAAAGTAATCCAGAGTGCATATTTAGAGGAAGAAAATTAAAATATATTTGTGAGTATAGTTTGATTAATGATGGATTTGTAGGTGAAGATATAATGTTATGTGAAAAAATTAAAGAACTTGGATATCAAATTTGGTTAAATCCAAAACATACAGTTTCTCATATAGGAACTAAAAAGTTTAAAGGTAATTTTATAAAAAGTTATGACTTATGAACACAATTGATATTGTTATTCCTACAATGTGGTGTGATGAAAATTTTATAGATTATTTAGAAAAATATTGCTCATACACGAATGTAAATCAAATTTATTTAATAGATAATCAAAATCAAAAAAGACCCAATACAGAAATTCTCAATCATCCAAAGATAAAAATAATATGCTATAATAAAAATATATACGTCAATCCTGCTTGGAATGAGGGTTATTATCGTTCAAGTGCAGATATAATTTGTTTATTAAATGATGATGTATTTGTGGAAGAAGAACTTTTTGATTATGTTAAAAATTTAGATATAACAGAAATTGATATTATTGGTTCTTATTTAAAAGGAACGATTGATAATTATAATATCAATTCATCTCATTATAATGGTATTGAACTTATGAAACTTAATGTTAACAAAAAGCAGCTCATAGGAGGTCAAAGTTATGCATTTGGTGTTTGTATGTTTATTAAAAAATCTTCTTACAAAGTAATTCCAAGTTTATATAAAATTTGGTATGGGGATGATTATTTGATTCAAAATTGTAAAAATGTTTATGCATTTAAAACTAATAAAATTCACGGTAGAATATCTAAAACTCTTATAAATTTTGATAAAAATTCTTCAATTCAAACAAGAATTGATTTAGATACTCATAATGCATACACTTATAATCACTTTCAAAATTTACAAAATTGTGATATACTTAAAAGTAAAGTAAAAAATCATAAAAACATATTTGGTGAAACAAAATGAATAAACAATTAGAACTTATTGGTGAAATTCCAACTGCATGGACTGACCATATTACATTTGCACAATGGATTGTAAATAAAAAACAACCAAAAGTAATTGTGGATTTGGGAGTTGCTTTTGGATATTCTTCATTTTGTTTTGGTATTCCGAAAATTGGAAAAATTTATGGAATTGATACTTTTGAAGGAGACCCAATGTCTGGGCATAACAATACTTTTGATTATGTAAATCAAAAAAGAAAAGAACTTAATATGAATAATATTACTTTCATCAAAGGTTATTTTGGATTAGTTGCAAAACAATGGAAGAAACCAATTGATATTTTACATATTGATGGATTTCACACATATAGTGCAGTCAAAAATGATTACGATACTTGGAGTAAATTTGTAAAAGATGATGGAGTAATTTTATTTCATGATACTTGTGTTCCTCATTATGGTGTTCGTGAATTCTTTGATGAAATCACATTACCAAAAACTAATTTTACTTGTTCTCACGGATTGGGGGTAGTATCAAAAAACTCAAGTTTAATTGAAGAAATACGAGAAATATTTCAACTTGACAAATAACTAAAAACATTATACAATTCTCATAGGAACAAATTATTAAATGAAATCAAAATATACTATTTTTCATATTCAAGGTGGAATTGGAAAACATATTGCAGCAATAGCAGTAGCAAAATGTATTAAAAATAATTACCCAGATAGAAAATTAATTGTTGTCTGTGTATATTCAGAAATTTTTCTAAACATTTCTTTTGTTGATAGGGTATATCAATTAGGAAATACAAGTTATTTCTATCAGAATTATATACAAGATAATGACTCTTTAATTTTTTATCATGAACCGTATTACACTACTGATCACATTCATAAAAAACTTCCACTAATTGAAAACTGGTGTAAGTTGTATAATTTAAAATTTAATAATGAAAGACCAGAATTAAAATTTAATAAATTACAAAAAAATATTGCAAAAGAAGTGTGGTGTAAAAATAAAAGATCAGTTATGGTTATTCACACTAATGGTGGAGTAATGAGTACTGATGCAAAACCTTACTCTTGGACAAGAGATATGCCAGAAACTCTTGCACAAAAATTAGTTGATTATTACAAAGATAAGTATGAAATTTATCAAATTACAAAAGTCAATTCAATAAAATTAGAAGGAGCAAATCATGTTTTTGCAACTCCAGAGAGTTCATTATCTTTAATGGAACTCTTTAGTTTGCTTATACATAGTCGAAAGAGAATTTTAATTGACTCCTCTGTACAACACGCAGCAGCTGCATTAAAATTACCTTCTACAGTTCTTTGGAATGGTACAAGTCCAAAAGTTTTTGGTTATGATATTCATGATAATATCTGTACTCAAATTCCACATGACTTTAAACTTCCAGGAAGTTATTTATTTGACTTTGATTTTAATGGGTCTGAAATAGAGTACCCCTTTACTGAACAAGAAGAATTGTATGATTTCGATACAATTATTCAATCTATAGATAAACAATAGGAGACAATTATGAAAGAAATGATTAAAGAGATTATTCTTGAAGAAATGAATCGTTTAAATAAAAATTTTTATTTTATGTCGGGTCTTCCAAGATCAGGAAGCACTTTACTTTCTTCAATTTTAAATCAAAACCCAAGATTTTATTCTGGTCCAAGTTCTCCAGTTGTTGCAACAATGATTGGATTAGAAAATCAGTTTTCTAATGATGAACTATTTCTTGGGTATCCAAAACCACAGCAAGCAAAAGAAATTATTGCATCTGTTCTTCCACAATACTACAGTGATAGACAAGAACCTGTAATCTTTGATAAGAACCGTTCGTGGACAGTTCGTATGAATTACATTCCAGGATACTTTGATATTCAACCCAAAGTAATTTGTCCTGTTAGAGATACTGCAGAAATCTTAACTTCCTTTATTTCAATGATGAGAAGAAATCCATACGAAGTAAATGGAAAAATTAATTTTATCGATGAAATGTTAGTCAAAAGTAATATTCCACTAACTGATGACAATCGTTGCGAATTTATTGCAAGTCCAAATGGAATTTTGGGACAATCTGTTGAAGGTCTTAAAAAGGCACTAATGGAAGGATATGACAATTCAATTCATTTCGTGGAGTATCGTGATTTGATGAATAATCCGAAAGAAACTGTAGATAAAATTTATGAGTTTTTAGGAGAAGAATTGTTTGAACACGATTTTAACAAATTAGACAATATAAACAGAGAAAACGATGCACAAATCTATGGATTTGCTGATATGCACGAGGTTAGACCAACTTTAGAATCGGTTTCTAAAAATCCAGAAGATATTCTTTCTCCAGAAATTCTGGAGAAATGTAAGGATACTGAATTTTGGAGAATTTTAAATTCTGATTTTGAAGATGATGACGCACACGAAGATGAAGAAGTTTTAGAAATTTTTGAAGATGACCAAGAAGATAATGTTCAGCTCATCGGATCATAATATTAATTAATTAATTATCACAACACAAGGAGAAAAAAATGGAAGAAAGAATTCCGACCACAAAAGAAATTTTACAAACTATTTCTGCAGCAAGAGATAGTGTCTGGGTCATTGGTGATGAAATTTCAAAAGAAAATACTACTAAGGATAATATTCAAACAATTCAGAGAAATGTTGGACACCTTAACCTTGTAATGAATAGTGAGCATGTTATTGGATCTGGGGAAGATCTTTCTGATTTGACTAAAGCAATTGAGGATGGTGATGCATTTATAGAACTTCATAACTCTTTGCTTGATGAGTAATTTTTTTTATTATTAAAAAATCATGAACTTTGTAAAACTTGCTATTGATAATGGTGGTTCTATTCATCCATTACTCATTCCATCATCAGAATTAAAAGGACCGTCAATTACAAACCCATCAATTTATAATGATAATGGTAAGATCCTTGTAAATTTGAGGAATATCAACTATACTTTATATCATTCTGAGAAGAATAAATTTGAACACCAATGGGGTCCATTAGTTTATATTCATCCAGAAAATGATATGCATCTTCGCACCTGGAATTATATGTGCGAATTAGATGAAAATATGAGAATTAAATCGTATCATTGTATTGACACTTCTAAATTTCCGGATAAAGAACTTTGGGAGTTTGTGGGTCTTGAAGACTGTCGTATTGTAAGATGGGATGAAAAGCTTTATGTCACTGGAGTTCGTAGGGATCTTGATACAATTGGAACTGGTCGTATGGAACTTTCAGAGATTGAATTTACCAAAAGTGGAGTTAAAGAAATTAGTCAGATTCGTATTCCCGCTCCTCCACCAGATGAAGAATATTGTAATAAGAACTGGATGCCAATTCTGGATATGCCATATCATTATGTGAAATGGACTAATGGTACAGAAGTTGTTAGGTATGACATTGAAACCAATACTACAGAGACTGTTTTAAGAAAAGACTGGAAAGATTTTGGAACGATTGATCTTCGTGGTGGTTCTCAGATTATTCCTGTTGGTGAGTATCGTATGTGCCTGACGCACGAAACTTATCTGACTAAAAGTGCCGCTGGAAGAAAGGATGGTGTGTATCGTCACCGTTTTGTGGTATGGGACAATGACTGGAATATTGTTAAAGTATCAAAGCAATTCTCATTTATAAATGCCGAGATTGAATTTGCCGTTGGTATGGTAGAATATAAAGATGATTATCTAATTACTTTTGGGTATCAAGATAATGCTGCATATCTGGTGAGAGTTTCTAAAGAATTTGTATTGGACTTTATTGGTCTTGAAACTGTATCTGAACCACAACCACAACCAGAAGCATTACCATCATTCACTGGTTATCCTACAGAATCATTAGAAGGTCACATCTATTATACAAATGAGGAATGGACTTCAAGACCATTTTATGTGAATATTATTGAATTTCTTAAAGAAAAACAAATCAAATCAGTTTTAGATGTAGGTGGATGTACTGGGGAAGTTCCTAAAATTATGTTTGATAAAATTTCATCATTGGAGACTGCTTTAATTCTTGAACCAGTATTAGTGAACTTTAATTTTATTCAAGATAGATTTAAGAACGAATATCGTATTAAAGTAATTAATAAAGCACTATATTACGGGCAAGATTTTATTTCATTGGGTCAATCTGATGGAAATGTAGGTGGATATAATATGCATTCTAATAGTCATAATGTACAGTTCAACGACATTCCTACAACTACTCTAGAAAATCTTCCTAGATATGATTTCCTGAAGATTGATATTGAAGGTGGTGAAAGAAATGTACTAGAAAATGCAACTTGTTTTGCAGATTTTAAATATATTGCAATTGAATTTCACGATGAAATGGGGACTACTTGGCCGGAATTAGTTGAAAAATATATTCCGACTCATAAGATTGCAGTGGATGGTAGATTATATGGAAATCCAGAATCAGTATTGCTTGAATTAAGATGAAAATATAATGAATATAGTGTATAATATAATTGCCATTCAAAATAATCAAAATGTTTAAAAAAAATAAAATGATAGAACATATCTGCGGACTTGATAATTTTGGTGAAGGTTGGTTTTCCTATCCCAATCTTTACTCTAGAATTGTAAAACGATTTCCTTCGGATAGTCGTTTTGTGGAAGTTGGTTGTTGGAAAGGTAAATCTGCAGCATATATGTGTGTTGAGATTGCCAACTCCAATAAGGATATTGAGTTCTTCTGTGTGGATACTTGGGAAGGAAGTGTTGAGCACGAAGGAATGGAAGAGTTATCTAAACTCTATGATATCTTTATTGACAATATGAGACCTGTTGGTAAATATTATTTTCCACTAAAAATGACTTCTCTTGAGGCAGTCAAAAAATTCAAGGATGAATCTTTGGATTTTGTTTTTATTGATGCTTCTCACGAGTACGAGGATGTCCGAGATGATATTATTGCCTGGTATCCTAAAGTAAAACCAGGTGGAATAATTGCAGGGCATGATTATTATCACGATGAATACGATTGGCATCCTGGTGTCAAACGAGCAGTAAATGAATTACTGACTGGATTTAGACCAGATGAAAAGTGTTGGATTTATTACAAACCAGATAAATCTAAACTTAATAATCTACCTCCAGTTCATTATATTAGTGTTGATTATAGTACCGAAAGAAGAGAAAAGTTACATCAAAAGTTTTCTGAGTTTGGTATCGAAAATATTACAGGTCACATCTTTCAAAAATATGATGATACTCAACACGAAATTATATCTGAATACCTTGACCGTTTGTCTATTGGAAGCAGAGGAGTTGTTACATCGCATCTCAAAGCAATCAAACAGTGGTATAATAATACTGATGAAGAAGTTGCTTTCTTCTGTGAAGATGATTTGAGTATGGATCTTGTTCAGTACTGGAACTTTACTTGGGATGATTTTTACAAGAGTCTTCCTGATGATTGGGAGATTGTTCAACTTGCATTGTTGCGAGAGTTGGAATTTAATAGATTCAAAATCGGTTTCCGCAATCGTTGCTGGTGTGATTGGTTGAGTTGTGCTTACATTATTAAACGAGAATTTGCCAAGAAATTGATTGATACTTATTATTATGATGATAAGTTTCATCTGGATTTGAAAGGTAATGATATTCATCTTAGAGAGGATTGGGCAAGGATTCCTGTAATTGAAACTATTGTTTTCTCTTCATTAGGTAAAGTGTATAATGCTCCTTTATTTACAGAAGATCAGAGTTTTATGCCTTCTTACCTTGACCCAAATACTGAAGAAGGGAAGAAACAACCAATACATGAAGCACATTATCAGTCATATGAACATAATCTGAACTGGTGGATAAATATTGGTTCTACTCTTACGATTGAAGAATTTATGAGAGAATGATTAATAAAATAAACAAAATTACTACGCACATAAAATAATGAAAAAGAACAAACTTGAAAATTTTCCCTCAGTCTATTATATTTCTTTGGAAGAAAGTACAGACCGTCAAAAAAATCTAGAAGAACAATTTGGTGAATATGGGATTATTCCAAAGGCAATTATTTCCAAAAGATTTGCAGAATCTAATGATATAATTACAGGTAAATATTCTCATACTTTGAATGATGGAACCAAAGGATGTGTTGTTTCTCACATTAAGGCAATTAAAGAATGGTATGAAAAAACCGATGAAGAATATGCATTTTTCTGTGAAGATGATTTAAGTCTTGAAACTATTCAATATTGGGACTTTACTTGGGACGAATTCATTGATTCCCTTCCAGAAGATGCTGATTGTGTTCAGTTATTGACTATTAGAAGTAATTTTGATACTTTTGAGATTCGTGAAAGATACTGGGATGATTGGGGAGCAACTGCATATATTTTGACAAGAGATTATGCCAAAAAAATTATTGATAATTATATTAAAGAGGACACCTATCATTTGGAGATTGTAAATTATAAGCTGATGCCCTTAATTGAAAATATTATTTTTACTTCTCTTGCAAAAACTTATACAATCCCATTATTTGTCGAGAATACTGAATTTGTTTCTACATTTGAAAATAATGATGATGATGTGAATGGTGGGCAAAAAACAAATCATAAAGTTGCAAGAGATCTTGTGCTAGAATGGTGGACAAATAAAAATGAAAAAGAAATGAATTTAAATCCTATTGTTAAATCTGAAATTGAAGAACTTCTTACTCAATATTCTTTGGATACTGAAAATCCAGAGTATAATTTTGCACTTGGTCTTTGGTATGAGAATGAAGGTTATACTGCACCCTCACTCTCTTATTTCCTGAGATGTGCAGAGAGAGCGACAGATGATGTTTTAGCATATGAAGCACTCATTCATGGTTCAATTTGTTACGACCGCCAGGGAACTCGTGAGGGAACTGCTAAGGGTCTTCTACAGCAAGCAATGATATTAGTTCCAACGAGACCTGAAGCATATTTTTTACTTGCGCAATTTTCTGAAAAGAGAAATTGGTGGCAAGATTGTTACATGTATGCGGATAATGCTCTTCGATTTGCAGATTTAAATGCAAAACCATTGAGAACTAATGTTGGATATCCTGGTACTTATGGATTGTTGTTTGAGAAAGCAATTTCTGGATGGTGGTGGGGAAAAAATGAAGAATCTGGTTCAATATTTAAAGATTTATATGAAAATTACGATATGCAAGAAGCATATCGTAATGTTGTTCTAGATAATCTTAAAAAGTATTTTACAAGTTATTTGGTTCCATTCAATTTTGATTGGGGTGAAACAAATCCAAAATATGCAGAAATGTTCTCAAGAGAAAATTTTATTGAAAGGACATATGAAAAACATTGTCTAGTAAAAACAGGAGATGTTGTATTTGATGCTGGTGCAAACTGCGGATCCTTTACTTATTCAATTCTAGATAAAAAACCAAAGCAAGTCTATTGTGTTGAACCTTCCAATACTCTTATTCATTCTCTGAAAAAGAATATTAGTCACGGTCCTGTAACTTTTATCAACAAGGCTATTTCTGATGCCGAAGAAGATAATAAGATTATTGCTGAAAGGGGTGTTTATATCTATGAAAATAATGGAAACGAATATACCACAACAACATTCAAAAAAATTGTTGAAGAAAATAACATTACTAGAATTGATTTCTTGAAGTTTGATTGTGAAGGTGGTGAGTATTCTATTTTCACTAAAGAAAATTATGATTTCATTATTAAGAATGTTGGGCATTGTGCGGGTGAATGGCACATTAATGACCATAAGAATGCTATAGAAAAGTTTATTGAATTCAGAGACTTATATCTCACCAAATGCAAATCATTTCACGTTTATGAAAGAAGCGGCAAGGAAGTTACCGAACACATCTTTAATGATAGTTATCTCTATGGATTTAGAGAATACTGGAAGGACACTTATCTTGGACAGTTTATTATCTACTTTACCTTTAATAATTTAAGCGAAGATAGTTTAGATGTTGTTGAAGTTAGTGAAAGTGAGAAAATGGATATCGTCCTTCAGGGGAAATATAATGAATATACTGACGAAATTATTGATGAGTATTTAAGAATGCCTTTCGTAAATAATGTAATTGTTTCTTGTTGGGAGGATGATATACCTGATCATTATAGTTCACCAAAAGTTAAATATGTCAGAAGTGCATATCCATTAACTCCAGGAACTTGCAATAAAAATTTACAGATTACAACATCTTTTGCTGGAATCAAACTCTGTAAAACAAAGTTTTCTGCAAAGATGAGATCAGATCAAAAATATAATTACAATAGTATGGTGAATATGTATGAATTTCTTATGGAAAATCATACTGAAGGTAAGATTTTTGTTGCTGGAATGTTCCCGTCTTTACTTTTTCATCCAAGAGATCACATTTATTGGGGTACAACGGAAAATCTGCATCAATTGTTTGATATTCCTTTGGAGTATAATAGTCTTATTGATAAAGTTCGTATTGGCAAATATGAAATTGCAGAATATGCAAACTATTTGACAAGACCTGAAACTTATATTGGAGCACATTACTGTGCTAAATTTGATGATTCTATTAAGAAAATGTTGATTGAACCCGAGAAATACCTTTATGATTATGCAATTAATTGGCAAGATGCTAAGGATTTTAGTGATAGAATAACTCCTTTAATATTCAAGTCTTTTTCAAGAAAATGTATAGATTTTGATTGGAATTATAGATCCGGATTTACAATTCAATCATATTTGGATGTTTGTTCTTGGCATGAAGATGATTCTAATATAAATTAAATATACTTAAATTTGGGATTTTGATGCCCCTTGACAAATTTTTGAATTTGCAGTATAGTTTAATTTTAATGCAATGTCATGATTCGCGTCAAGATTGAGTTAGAACCTTTTGGTATGACTATTGGGGGTAAGCAACTAGCTGAAATTCGTATTTGGAATTCAACTGGAAAAGGTCTTACCTCAAGTCATAATTATGAATATGAAGTGTATGAACCATCTCCTCTTGAAGGAAAACCTATTATGAAAAGTGGTAGTATCAAAAAGTATGACCGAGCACAACCAGTTATCAATCTAATAACCACAGTTCTTAATAATTTCCATGATCAATCAAATTAAATTAGCATTCAAATGGTTTTTCTCCCATTCAGAAAAACCAATTCATGATGGAGTATATTCTAAAATTATAGAATTGGAAAATAGAATTGAAGTTCTTGAAGATGAGAATGCATCAACAACAAATGAATTGTATCGTATGGAAAATTCATTAGATGCTCGTATAGATATCCTTACTCTTGAAATTGTAACTAAATTTCGATCTGAAGGTACTAATTTGTAACAAATATTCTTATGTCAAATAAAACAATGATTAATTATTCTTATCAATCGATCCTTGACAAAACTCCCAATATCAGAGATAATATGATGGTCAATGAAAAAAATCTCATGTCATCACGTTGTTTTATTTCAATATTCAAGGATAATTTTGAGTATGACAGTATTTTTTGTGCAGACGGCCATCCTGAATTTACTGGATATACTCTAGTAAGTTATTATGACCATAAATCTGATGTAATTAACTTGATTCAAGATGGAGATGTCTCTAATCTTGGAGTAAATGTTTCTGAATGTAAATTTTATGATGATAGTTTTAAATCACATCGTACATTCTCTTCAATGAATTCTATGATTGACTTTTATCGAGAATGTGCGTGTGATTATGGTTATATTTACATTGATGAGGAATGGAAATCTGTCCATATTACTTCTGATGACAGTTGTTTTGTAAATTTGAATGTTCTTATCAATGCATGAATCCTCTCTTGATTTGTTCTGCAATCACGCCGCAATGGAAACTGAGCGTCGTGCAGCAGAACTTGAAATTACTGTTGATTATTACATAGAAGAATTTCTTGATTATGATTTGGAGTTTGAATTGTGAACGATTATGACAAATTAATCAATTCTATTGCAGATGAAATGTATGCTCATCTTGAGGAAATTTCTCCAGATCAATATTGGTCTGAATCAATAGCAAAAGAAACAGCACATCGAATTTTTAAATTGATAGAAGAATATCAAGAACAACAACCTAAAATTAAATCATGGAGAGCATCTGACTAATGGCATTATCAACACAAGTAGAAGAATCACTTAAAGAAGCAGAGAGTCATCTTCGTAATGCTCTTGCATTTTCAGCACGAAATGAACGTGCTATGGTAAACTCAGTGATTGCAGATTTAATCTCTCGTATTGAGAGTATTATAAGCACTGACAAACTTCTTGACAAATTTGAATTATTATAATATCATGCCAAAATATTTTTACGTTATTGACCATTTTGTTCCTTTTCCTTCTAGTGAGTATGGAGGATTATGGAATGTTATTGCTAAAGACAATCATGAGTGTTTTGATTTGATTGTTAAGCATGATCAAAAAGAAAACAACAAGCATTACAGTGGATTAATGACTAACATTGAAAAGTCTCGTAGATTTGTTCTTGATCAAAGCGAACAATCTTGTGTTGTCGATTCCTTTATTACCTAAACATATGAAAGAAGATTTAACAGAATATGTCACAGAAACTCTTCACTGGGCGATGGGACGCATGACAGAACTTACTTTGGATAACAAAGGAGATGATGCTCTTGCTATTGGTGCCGAGTTTATTGATTGGGCAAATGAAAATGATAAAGACATTATTTGTTGTTCATTAAGGTAACTACCAATGAAAATGTTCAATTATCTAAAAACTTCATATGATTAAGATGAACTGGTGGGAGTATTGGGTCGGGCACTGCATGATGACTGGATGGCAATCTATCCGGTCTAACTTTCGTATGTGGGGTGATTTGATGGGCAGTAACTATGAGATTTATGCTTTGCCCAGAACAGTAGAAGACTCAGAAGCTGAATGCTTGGATTGGTTCTGGGCATCTCTTAATGAAGATGATGTTTATCCCAAAGAGTTCCTTGAGTATCTACAGCAGATGGTTGATGACATTGAGACTGGTAAAGAAAAACTGATTCCTATGAGTGATGATTTTATGAAAGAACTAGAACAATGGTGTGAACAAGATGACTGAACCAGCATCACAACACATGCCAAAACCTTCTGCTGTATCTACAGGACAGTTAATTGATAGCGAAAAGTATCAAGAAATTTCTAATGACGGACCTAAAGATGATGTTCCGTGGCTTGATACGACTTATGATGGTTTTAATGAAGAACAAATCAAAAAAGTATTGAAAGTACAACGACAAGCACAAAAACTTCTTGATGCGGCACATCGTGCTGCTGATGGTGAAGTGCCTCTTGGGAAACTTATTCGTTTGGGACATAAAGACCCTATGAGTGTTCGTGTTCGTTATGAATATGGTGCAATTCTTCTGGCACTTGTAGAAGAGTGTGCTTATAAGAAGGATGAATTGTATTTGGTAAATGTTCGTGATAT
>Ga0181349_1000561_pt1 | contig 15986 bp, 8 predicted proteins | sample Su13VDMM110SD_FD_130106 | JGI IMG/M metagenome (GOLD analysis project Ga0181349, IMG submission 130106) | Freshwater viral communities from Lake Michigan, USA - Su13.VD.MM110.S.D | ecosystem: Environmental > Aquatic > Freshwater > Lake | place: USA: Michigan | collected 2013-07-16 | reverse complement strand
ACTGCGGCGTTCCCGACCGAGGTGATGTGCCCGGTGAGATTGGCATTAGTTGTAACGTTACCAGCAGTTAATCCAGACGCCGTCCCAGTTACGTTGGTCATGACACCCGATACCGGTGTGCCCAGAGCAGGTGCAGTCATTGTTGGACTTGTTAATGTCTTGTTGGTTAATGTTTCAGTACCTGTCAACGTGACAAAATTATCATCACTGAGCGCGGTGTTAAACTGAGCCACGGTACCAGACAACGTGTTACTGGTGAGATTAACTGTTTTGTTGGTCAGTGTTTCTACCCCAGCCAATGTAGCAAAATCTGCATCACTGAGCGCGGTGTTAAACTGAGCCAAGGTACCAGACAACGTGTTACTGGTGAGATTAACCGTTTTGTTTGTTAACGTGTCGGTTGTTGCTTTACCTACCAATGTGTCGGTTGCCGCTCCATTATACCACTTTAAAGCACCTGCGTTATTCCAAACATCGCCAGTTACGGGCGAGGAGGGGTCGGCAGCGCCTACGGTAAGCTTGATGCTTGCAGTACTTGTGCCACTTATCACCGTGGACAGTTTTCCCGTCATTGCGATAGTTCCGTCGCGGTCCACCTTGTCGGTGTTCAGCGCACTAAAGTTATCGTCAACCTCAGTATTTGTTAACGGCGACCCCTTGGTATTTCTTAGTGTTAATGACGACATCTTCTATCCTCTGGTTGTAATAATTTGTTGTAACATGATTTTAATTTCTGCTATTTCATCTTTAACTATATTTATACTCGTTTCAAGTTCTTTCATTCGTAAGGCATTCAACTGTTTTGCCTTGTATGCCAACAATCCAGCTGTATCTGTGTTGTGTATCGCCTGGCTGTTGGCATCACGCCTAATCTTGCTTATTTCCATATTATGCCATGAGAGATAACGCTCTCATGCTGTGAATTGTCGGTGTGTATTGTGTGGCAGTACTCAACAACACAATTTTTATAGCAAACGTACCAAATTGAGTGAACGACACGCCTCCCTTGGTGTATTCATACACCCCTGAAGAATTAAGTCCCCCAACTGATGTGTCCTCGTCATGCCCATTTTTATTCAACTTGTACATGTATTCTCCTGCGCCCAATCCTTCTCGATTTGAACTTTCATTCATGCGTGTCCATGGACGTGTTCTTATGTCTGTGGCATCTCCTGGAGCAAGAAACTTTCCATAGACTCCGACAGAAGTACCACTAGGTATAGTCGCATCCAAATATACAATTAAATCATCTGCTTCTTGACCAGACCCCAGTACAGTATACCGAGTATGGTATTTTGCGTTCCCCAGTACATCGGTCGCTTCATAGTCAACCGTCAACACATTATTCGTGGCATCAACGACTATTGCAGAATTTTCTTCCAGCGTCATATGAGTGGCATCAACTAGGTTTGCCACAATTCCAATCACCTTTCCAACGCCTCTATCTGAGGAATCTCGAAGAACGGCTCCAGGAATAACTTGATTGATATATGCAGTAGCGGTGCCAACAACTGCTTTTACACTTGTTGAGGCAATGGCAGAAGTTCCTGATATTGTTTTTTTGTTACTCTTAATAACATTTTCATAGCCAATAATCTGTGATTTTGCAATATCAACAATGGGAGAAATGTTTGTATTACTCGTTGACATGGTTGCCTTAATCATCAATGTCCCATCTTCATCATCATCGGCAATGTCTAATCCCGAAGCACCAACACCAACTTCATATGAATGAGAATAAATTACTTTTTCTTCATCCAAAGGAGACAGCTGTGAGTTTTTTGACAATACTGAATATGTCGCTGGCTCTACTTCAGATGAATTCCAAATCTTTTGCTCAAGTGTCACAGATGAATCTGTGAACTCAATGAATGAAATAGCTGAAGCAATTTTATGTATGTATTTTCCTTCAATGTCTGTGGTGTATGGCTCCAATGTCACGGTTGCTGTTTTATCTTGAACATATACTGTGGCAGATGCCAGTGCAAATAATGAAACAGCATCAAGCACCAATGTTGTAGCATTGGTTATACTTGCTACCGTACCAATGATTCCGTTGTTTGTTTTAATTAATACATCACCCACTGCGATATCTGATGTAAATGCCGTCCCTGACCCTGTTACTGTTGTACTGGAAGTTGATGCGGTCACGGTTCCTTGCACAACCTTACCTACGGAAATCGAAGCATCTTCAGCAAATGTTCCTGATGATATTTCCGTATGGGCTACACTATGTATTGGATCGTATATCTTAACGGTGCCAATACCGGTTGATGAAATGATAACATCACCGACTTCTATAGTACTTGATGCATCGACAATGCCAAGGTAATCAACTTTTTTATTCTTTAGATATAACACACTAGTATTATCATCAAACAACGCCTTATATATTGTGAACTTCATATCTCTTGTTTCTGATACCGTCCATTTCACACTGTTCGATGAAATATACAATCGTCCAGCTGATGGTTGTTTGTCAATCTTTTCATTTGTGCCAAGCTTTGTTTGCCCCAATTCTGCTGTCCATATTTCATACCCCTCACGCCCACCTGCGGGGAGTAGAACTATTGCATATTCTTCACTATTCTTTAGATACAAGGGTGAAGTAAAAGTGAATTGTGTGGCAGCCGAGGCATCAGATGATGCATTGACATCTTTCGGATACAGCGTCACGGTACTTAATGGCAATATCACATCACCGGGATTTCCGTTCACCGTCTGACGAATTTGTAATGTAATGGGGATGTTTGCATCAGTGGGCTTTGCTTTAAAATACACATCAATTTTTGTAATGAACAACCCATTCGTATATCCGGATACAAAGAATGTTTGTGCAATGGGATCTTTGAAATTTGCTGTTGATGGATTCACTGTTGTTATGCGTTCAACAGATAATTCTCTGGGAGATGTTGCACGTGCAAATGTAACATTTGGATTTCGTGTTGATGAAATTCTCCCTGTGTCATATGTGATTGCTCCATATGATGAAAATGTTGTAACAGCCACACAATCTGTTTGTGCTGTGGGGTCAGATGCATTGTTGGTTACAACAAACAATCTCACACCAGTTTTAAATGTTTCTGGGGGGACACGGAACACACCAGAAATTTCTCCTGATGCATCCGTTAGCAACGTGGACCCAAAAGAATTGCTCACTTGCATTCTGCAATAGGCAGCGACACTTTGCCCATCAAAGAAAGGAAACACAACGGTATTTGGTTTTAATCCCTTTACATTGAAAGAAATCGTCACACTTCTCATGTAGGGCAATGGTGCTTCAGTATCTTGTACAATAGTTCCATCTGCTGCGATAAATGTCATGGGAATTTTTTATTAAATTTGGTATGATGATGTTTCAGCTTGTAACATGTTTTCGCGGCTGAATTCTCCCCCACTCAGTCCTAGATCGCGCCAGACCCAGCCGCCACCGCCACTACCACTGGGGACAGTTTCTTCGGCCGGCGCTGTATAATCTTGCGGTAGTACTACTGGTGTTCCTTCCACTTTTATAACAGGGACTTCATAAATTTCAGCCGGCAGGTCTGGCGGCTGGAACGGGCCGAACGGCGTTTGTTCACCACCACCACAAGTGAGTTCTATAAAGATTTCTTTCTCTATTATTTTCTCTACTATTTTCTCCACTGTTACTATTTCCTGTACTACTCTATCTATGTACACTATCTCTGGAACAGGAATACCCACTGTCACCTGAACTTCTTTCTCTTGAATAATTGTTCTAATAACTTCCACATTGTTATAAACAATTTGTGGAACAAATTGTGTGATGATTTCTGGATGAGAGCGATGTTCAAACCAAATATCTTCTGCAGGAACTAGCCCAATGTTGCCCTCATACCCATACACAACATTGTTAGTGACCTGTATTGCTTCTGACGCATATGGGTTCTCGGAGAACACTTCATGAACAAATGCCAGTGTTGCAATATCACCATCACTCGGCACATTAACGGTGGAAGGCCTCATGTCTGTTGCAAGAATTGTTTCAGTAATTCCAGTATACGTAACCAACCCGGTACTACTTGAAGTTTGCCCCACAACCGCATATGTTGCATTATCAACAAACGTTCCTGTAACCTCGGTCAAATATAAACGCACCCATTTGTAATTTCCACCACGTGCAATTTCCACTGCATGTTCAACAACACCAGTAGCACCAGATGTGGCTTGCACAACCGATTCACCGACGGCATATTTTCCAGCTGATACTGTTTGGCGAACAACAATGGAACAATCTTTGGGCTTCAAGTAAATTCCTGAGCTAGTAGCACTACTGTATTCCAAATCAATGCTGTCGGAATCTACACGCGCAGTAAGAATTCCCCCACTCACTAAACAATTATTTGTAGGATTTTCTAAATTTAATTTATCTGTGCGTTCAAATGAATCAACCAAAATGCCATTCTTAAATCTCTCATCGCCAGCAGAATTATACAATAATGCATTGATGGTTTTTTGTTCTAAGAATGTTAATTTTGTCAATGTTTCTAGATTCTTGAGCTTTTTATCAATTACTCCAATATCAGCCATTGTAAATCTACGCTGCAACTCTGCTTGTGAAAATCTAGTAGCTGTTGATGGGCGTGAACTTTCTTTTGCCATTTTTGGTGACAACGCAGGGAACGGAGGAAGTAATACCGTTCCTAAATTCATGCAATTATTGGGCTGGGGCGGTGCCTCGGGACGTACTGCCGGTGTTCCATTAACAACAGAAAAATTACCATCAACATCTAATATAACTCTGTCAATGCGTCCAATATTCCATTCAATATCCGTTGTCAAGCTTTCAGTTGGATGGGGAATGAACATTGGTGTAAACCCAGTGAATAACTTGGGATGAAGACCACTTCCCACAGTTGATGTTTCTGTATACGTAACAGGATTAATGGTGGCAGAAGTTATTGTTGATGTAACTGTGGATTTATTGGCAACAGTAGGACGGAAATCTAAACAGTTACGTAAATCATAAGAAACACCGTTGGTACTGTTGAATATTGGGATTTGCTCCCATTTAATTTGTGACGCCGATGCTGCGACGCCTTGTGTGGGCAATGGATATGAATCAACACAGAAGAACGCACCAGCAGAATGTATGAAGTGATCTAGCTGAATAACATACCGACTTTCAGGTATCAATACTGCAGACAATGTTGCCATATCATATAAGCCATCCTTCTGCCCATTTTTTATAGATACTTTGTCTGTGATGTCTGTTCCTGAAGATGCAATTGATGCCCATGCTGTGGATGTTGTTCCGGACTTCACATAGTCAATGGCAATTACATCGTACAAGCCCAATGATGGAATGGTATCAAAGCTGTTTGTTGCCATGTTCCAATTTGGATGAGCAGCGGTCAATGGTACTGCTGTAGCTACAACGGCAGCATTCGCAAACAACGTAATGTTTCCAGCGGTCGTGGTAGCATCATTCTTGGGGAGTACAGATGCCACTGTTCCCAGAAGAACATATTTTGTGGTATACGTTAATCCTGTTGGTGTTCCCGCTGTGGTAACAATTGCTGTGCCATCTGTGTTTGTCAATGTAAATGCTGAAATGGCACCAGCACTCCCTGTTACAGCAGACACCGTGTAAATATTGCCTGTAACGTATCCCGTGATTGACCCAGTTCCGCCATATGTTCCTGTTATTGTCACTCGGTCACCAATCACTAATGAAGATGCACCACATGAGAATGCACCACTAGTGTTTGTAATTACAATGGTGCTTAGCTCATTTTTATACAGTTTACTTCCCACGGGGCAATCTTCTGTTGTGATGTCAACCCCAGCAGCAGCGTTATACGACCCTAGTGTGACAGTGGTGGACCCTGTTGATGCTGTTCCTGCCAAATAAGAAGATCCTGCGGTGATTACCCCGAGTTTTTTTGTTGTTTGTAAACGAACCAATTTGTCAGCACTCAACGTTTTTGTACGAGGAGACACGTTCGACCGAGTAACTGATACAACAACCGTGACAGTACCACCTGCTATCAACACAGAAGATGTGGCAGGGGTGTATACATTGAGTGCTAACGAAGTTCCAGAAGAAACTGCAACTGTTGTATCTCCACTCGTCATATCAATCATCTGTCCGGGCTCGTAACGAATTACTGAGCCAGAAGATGTTGTTATATTTGTTTCTGCGACAACAATAAGTTCGCCTAAAATAGTTGAATTTGGTGCAGCTGAAAAACTCAATGTCTCATCACCGCTAAGTGACACTGTAACAACTCCACTTGTAGACACTGTGTTTCCTGTAATTACCTTTCTATAGACGAACTCGTTGTCCACTGAAGATGGCTGTAGTGTCTTTATATAATCATATGCAGTTGGAATAACAAATGGTGAGTATTTGGTATCTAGCAATGTTGCGGGGGTCGAAGCAATGTCAGCATGAAAATCTATGGATCCATTATTATAATATACGCCTAACACAGATGAAAATGCACCCCCTGTCATGTTAACATCATACAAATATAACTTGTATTTACATGCTGCCGCAGCGTTTGTTCCGGAATGATATGCCATTGTTGCAATTCTAGCTGTTCCGATTTCACTCCCCGCTGCTGCCTGTGCTGAATAGTCTCCGTCTGTTACAGCACCTGCTGCACCTGACCGCAATGAAACTAACGCTCCATTCACCGGGAGAGTTCCACACACTTCATCAACAATGACATAATTACCATAGGCGGTTGATAACGAAATTGACTCGCGCGTCAAACTATCTAAAGGCTTAACAACCTCAAGATATTTTGTAGCAAACAATTCATATTCAAACCCTCGAACATAGGCTTTACCTGGCTCAACACCTAATGCCAACGATCCTAGGTTGCCCCCTTGCCCAGATGTGTATACACCATCATTGCTGCCTGATTTCAAATGTTCCCGAACATTATATGCAAAAGGAGTAACAACATAATCTCCCGACTCATCATATGTTCTGCGTGCCAATGTTTTATTTAATTCTGCATATTGGGTTCTATCATATCTACGACTTATTGCACCAACACTAACTTCATATAAAATAAAGAATCCTTCAACAGGCTCGGTAATGGGAAATTTTGTAAGAACTGTTGCCAACTTATATCTGTCAGCACCGGGAGCAGTATAGTTAAATGCACCTTGTGCGGGGTCTAGCAATGTATCATCATCCTCTGAAGTGACAATGAGTTCTTCCACGAGGAATCCAACTTTCTTTGATGGTGTTGCACTAAATTTTTCAAGTACAATTGTTTGTGAATAATGACGAATAAAGTTACCATTGGCATACACGATGCCATCACCTACTGAAAACAACGAGCCTTTTGTAACAGGTGTCTGTGAAGCATCAGCAACAGAAAGTGTTACTGCATCATCTGATTCCAATTCAAGAACTTCATCGGCGACAAACGTAGTTGATGCGCCAGACGTTCCTTGTGAAATGTATTGTAAAAATACTGCTTTGTGTTCAGTTACTTCACTCCCCGTTGATGTTTTTCGTACAATTGCGCGCACACCATTGGTGCGTCCTACCAGTACTTTGTTTTCTAATGCCAACAACGCTGCATCTGTAATTGCAGTTCCATCAACATCATCATCAAGGATTTTTATAACATCAACATTGAAATTTGTGGATTCAGGGCATCCAGAGATGACACTACCTTCCTTGAAGATGTTGTCACTAAACCGCTTAATTTGGTCTTGAAGAATGGTTTGTAGCTGTGTTAATTCTCTTGCTTGGACAGCATACCCCGGCTTAAACAATACTTTGTGAAAGTTATTGGTTTCATCAAAATCATCAAAATATGGGTAGGTATTTAAATTAAGTTTAGCCATGTTTCCTTAAAAGTTGATATATAATTTAATTGTCTCTGTTTGCTCTATTTGTCGAGCAAGTGAGGCGATGTTGTTTAAATAAATGATGTCGCCCGTTCTTTGCCCAATTTCAGGAGGTATAACTTCAGTGAGTGTAAGCCCTGAAGTACTCTCGGTGTCATTTGTTAACAGGGTGCTTGTTGTCAATGTAGTATTTATCACAGGTAACAGATAGACTGTGTTTCCACTTACATACGATACAATAAATGAGCCATTATCATCTGAAGAAATTTCATCATCCAAATTGTATTCTGTACCATCAGGCACGGTTATTACATGACAGGCATTTCCTGTGTTTGAATTAAACAATGTTTCATTTGAATAATCTCTGATGTTTTTAATAACACCATATTGTCTAAAATCGTTATCAAGAAAGAAGTCAGTTAGAAAATCTTCAACATTTACTGATATCCCTAAAGTTGTAGCAAAAAGTTCTTGGGGAATATTTGAGCCATGCCCGCCCTGAGGAGAAATCGTTGCTTTCAATGCAGCGCCCGTGCCATCTCCGCTAATCAACACATTGGCAAATGTATATCCAGAACCACGGTCTGTAATTGTGACAGCAGTGATGACACCTGCTGTAGCTACCACAGACGCAGTAGCCCCACTTCCATCTCCTTCAATAACCACAGACGTTGTTGACGTTAAATAATTTGTGCCGCCCACTATAATTGAAATCAAATCTATTTGACCAGATGTGGCAACTGCATATCCTGCAACATTTTGATTTATCACATTGGGCAAATCTGTGGTTTCAACAACAGTTGATGCCAATGCTCCCGATCCATCTCCGATGATAAGAACAAATGCAAAGCTATATCCAGATCCGCCATTTGTTACAGCAATAGATGTTATTACACCTGTGTCCACTGTGGCAGTTGCTTCAGCGCCAACACCATCACCTATAATTAATATATTTACACTAGACGTGTATCCTGTGCCACCAGCGTCACAAATGATTTCACTAATTGTTCCATTATGGTCAAATCGTGTTGATGTACCATAGAATTTTATTGGAATAAAATCATCGTTTAAAAATTTCGTTCTATCTGCTGTAGGAACTTCATAAATTAATTGCCACGTATATCCATCAGCTAATGTTTTAGGGCCAAGTTCTGAGAACGCCGGCTTCGTTGTTGATGCCGTGTCATTATCATTATCTAAACACTTGTAGATGCGGTAATTATCAGTGTTAAAAACATAAAAATCTTCATCAGACAAATCAGCGTCATCGGTATAGGCCATATACACGGTACCTGTTTCCCAGTCAACCCGTCTTACCATTAAACACGTGTCACTCGGATTGATTTTCTTTACGCCCATAATATTTCTTTTTGCAGCAGAATCCACCATACGAGTGTCTACGGGTGTATCTGGCGTTGAATCAACTGTTTCAAAATATTGTGCATTGTTGCCTGTACCCGTGATGTTAACAGTACTTCCCCCAGAAGTTGCCGAGACCTTAAATGCGTTGGCAGTTAATCCTGAAGCAATAACATAATATGTTGTTCCTGAAGTTAACCCAGTAGCAGAAGTGCCGCCGCCATTATAATAGACCACTTCCCGCCCCGCAGTTAACCCATGAGCAGCATAGGCAAACGTATCAGTTGCAATTGTAACACCTGAAGTAGGAATTGTTAAGCTAGCCCAGACTGTTGGTTTGCCCAGGAACACATAAAAATAATCTCGCGGGTTCGGATAATTATACAATGTAAATGTATTCACTGTTACCGTTTGTGTCAAGGGTCCAGTGAATAGAAAAGTTCCCAGTGCCATGGGTGTTTGTAAATTGATTGCCGTTCCTGCTGTGGCATTTGCCAATGACGTAGCGAATTTAACTGTGTCATCATCAATCTTAATAATATAATATATCGTGCCTTCTGTTAACCCAACAACGGATCCAGTGGTCGCTGCTTCATACCGAACATCATTACCTGTTCCAAAGCCATGTGCTGCTATTGTCACTTCGTTACTCGTAATATTAATATAATCGGTATCGGTGTCTACTAACAAATACACGGTGCCTGTGCCAGTAGTAAGAGCAATTGCTGTTCCCGCAGTGGCGTTTGCCAATGAAGTTGCCAACTGTAGTGTGTTGGCAGTAAGAGTAATTACATAATATGTTGTTTCATTCGTTAGTCCAGTAATTGCATCGCCGCCATTCTGATAATATGTTACAGAATCACCAGTTGTAAACCCATGGCTCGATTTTGTGATTACATCAGTCGCATTATTTACAGCGGTATACGAAAATGTTATTCCTGTGAGTTCAAAGGTGGTTTCTTCATCACCCGTGGCAGTATGCAAATCAATGGTTGTTCCATCAAGTGCATCAAAATCTTCAGTTGATACTTTATCACCATCGACATATACATCAATCCTCCCAGGAGTATATGCCAAAGTATGACCTTTGATATCATCTCCTGAGAAGGTGGTTGTATTTTCAACAGCAGTAAATGTAAACATTGTAGAATCCAATGTGTTGAGCGTGTTAAGCTCACCATCTGGTACATTTAACGTGCTGACAATATCTCTATGAAAACTACGAGCTAATTCCGTACGGAATCGAATCGGCAATAAAGAAGCCATTATATTTTATTATGAGAGTGTTACTGTCCAAGTGATTGTCATCGCATCTGACGCACCTTTGTTTACCACGGAGAATACTGTGCGGCATAACACTGTGCCAGCTGAAGCAGCATTGAAAATACCTGCTTCAGTGATTGCGCCAGTTCCTGTACCTGCTGCGAACGTAGCCACATATGTCACTGAATCATTTGCAGTTGATGATGTGGCCTGTGCTGAACTTGTAAGAGCGGTACGCGAACTAGCAACTGCTGCTACGAGAGCTGTTTGCCCTGCTGAAGCTGCCGTTGTACTTGTGCCAACTTCCATGTATCCCATGACCGTGGCAGAAGCACCAATCATGCGTGATGTAATGTATCCCTTGCCCACTGTTACAACTAAGTTGTCACATTCTCTTGTTTCCTTTACAACACCATTTTCGTCATGCAGAACGATGGTTAACTTACCTGTTGCTTTTAATGTTTCTTCCATTTTTGTTGCTCCTGTGTTCCTGTGTGTTTAAACTACCGTATTAAAAACTTACGCTACCTACGTAATCGCCATTGACATATGGAGAGGCGGAATATCTACCATTTACAAAGTAACTCTCTACCCAACCAGATGGGGTGTCAACTATTGTTATTGAATCTGTGATACTGTTACTAGTATTTATAACAGGTGTAGAATCTCCCACGGTCAATGTATCTGTAATATCTACGGGAATTACAAGTATTGCGTCTAGACTATCACTTGATGTGACCGTGTCAGAAGCAACCAGAATATCTGAAGACACCGATATGCCATCTGTTATCACCTGTGAATCTGTTATTGCCGTTCCAATATTGAACAATGGTGAGTCTGACGTAATTATCGTATCACCCACACCCAATGTTGTTTCAATAAACAGTGAATCGTTTATTGTATAACTATCACTATATGCCATTGATGTGCTTAATACAGTGGCATCAGAAACAGTTATATCTTCTTTTAAATCACTAGATGCATCATTTGCCTGTAAGAAACTAGTAGATAATGAATCTGTTGTGGTTACCGTGTCTGATAAGTCTACAAAATACACAATGTTAGCGGTAACGCTATCACTTGTTGTTACTGTATCTGTAGTCAATGTTGAAGATATACTCTTGGAAACCGTCTCTGTTACCGTCACCGTGTCTGTGAGGTGACGATATCCTAAATCAGTTGGGAGTACGTCTGTTAATATATCAGTAACGGTCACATTGGCAGCAATGATATCTGTCAGTTGTACTTCGGCAAACATCTTGAATCCTGCCGGGTGCGAACTTGCCAAATATGTTGCTTTCCACGTATTTAATGCCTTTGTTGTTCTTACCACATAGGAGTATGGCTGGTAAAAATGGTTATCTTGAACTTTAACACTGTCTGACAAGAATCCTGAGTTGTCTTTATATTCACCCGGTGCATGATATACATATCCTGTATTAAACACAATGCTTGCCAACGAGCCTTGTTCCGACACTCGGGTTCTATAACTTCTAAGAAATGTTAGCCCAGTGATGGTGCCTGCTGTAGTGGCAATTGCCACACCTGCGGGGGTTACCAATGTGAAACCAACAGCCATGGTTGAATGTGTTAAACTACTGTTTATCGCAGAAACTTTGTATTCTGTCCCTGTTGTATACCCAATGATTGTTCCAGTACCAGCGAGTGTTCCCGTTACCCTCACCGAGTCACCTACCGTGATTGCTGTATCAGCACATAGGAATGATCCTGTTGTATTGATGACATCAAATGTACCAGATTTTTTAGTGTATGTCACCCCGGTAGGAGTACCCACAGTTGTAACAATCGCCACGTTTGCTGTGGTTGTCAACGTGAATGTCGTTGTACCATTTGTGGCAGAAATCTTGTATTCTGTTCCTATCGTGTATCCAGTAATTGTTCCTGTTCCGCCAAATGTTCCTGTTATTGAAACAATGTCGCCTACCACCAACGTGGAAGCAGCACAAGAGAACGCTCCCGCAGTATTTGTGATTGCTACGCCAGTCAACCTGTTGCTTGTCAACACATTGCTGTTAATAACATTTGCAGAATGTCTACTTCGTAGTTGAACAGTGAATTGAGTAACAGGGTCACCTTCATCATCTCTGGATAAGAACTTTTCACCAGTGTCAATGATACTTAAATTTTGTAATCCTCCTCTGGTTGGTGCCGATGCATAATCATTCCCAACTGTGTAATCTGATAAGAAATATTGTTCAAATCCGGTATTGAGTGTTTTGATAACACGAATAACCGCGTTATTTTCTATTTCATCATATACATATGCTCCCGAACCGGTTGTAACAACCGTGTATTCACCCGCGAAATATTGTCCTTCAACACCAGTTTCACTCACAGAATATGAATCGTCACGCCGAAATTTAGTTCCTCTATTAGGAATACTTGCAACACTCACTAATTGTTTTGAAATTGTCCCGTAAGTTGTGTCATCAAGCTCAACGTAGATATGACTATCTCTGTTACCTAACGTACTAGGGAACGTAGTATCAGGGTCTACAATAATAGTGCTCGGAAACACATAGTCAGGATTAATATCCACTTCTAATTGATATATGAATGGACGCGAAGTGCCATATACATCAAAACAGCGAGTTTGAACTGTACGCTCAATGCTCCCCGCTCCTGCTATAAATTCTATGTAACGGATGACAATTTCTTTTTCGGCTAGTTCAAAAATGTCCTCATCGGCGAAATTAGTTGTTTCCACCTTGATGATTTTTTTTCTAGACCAACGACCATCTGAGGCGCGCAGAGTGTAATCTCCGGGATAGGCAACAGATGCCGTGTCATTGAACATGAAACGGAAAAACATTTCTGTTGAATTTTCTGCTCCCTTTCCTTCATAATATTGATTGATATACTTTAATAATCTACGATTATCAACAATTGTGTCATTGGGGATGTCATGTGTGAATTGAGCACGATAATACGGGAGAAACACGTCAAGTGTATTATCAACATCGGTCCAATATGATGAATTTAAAAGAGCATCATGCACTTCACCCGGTTCTTCAAGAAACTTATAATAATGTTCCAAGAAGGTGACAAATGCGGGATACTCCGCCCGCACAAACGCGGGTAGTTGTCCTGAAATTAAATGATGTATCTTTTTCTTTATCGTCATTATTATGCAGTATATGGTGTTGAATTAAACACTAATCCTGAAGTAATATTTGCATCGGCATCACTTACACTATCATCCAAGGTAATAATGGTGTTTATTGCGGGTCTTGAAGCCACTGCAAAGGTTGAAGTATCCGATGTTCGAACAATGTTTGATGTGATGTTTTGATATAATGGCTGCGGCCGGCAGGTAAGATATAATTCATTGACTCCGCCTAAATATGCCGTAACATTAACATTTGACAAGGTTACTATTCCAGAAGCGTAATTAATTGTTCCCACTTGTGTAACCGTGGCGCGAGTAACAGAATCTACAAAATATATCTTTCCAGTTCCTGTATCACTTGCCGTTGTATCATCACTGTAATCTTGTAAAAATCCAGAATATACTAAGCCACTTATCGTCGCTTGAAAATTTGAACTGCGAAATGTTTCAGGACTAATTGCTGTGAGAAAATTCAATATTTTTGAATAGGCAGTTTTTGTATCGGTTACAATTGCAATTCGTTTCTGTATTCGCATCTTGAACAATGAACTGACAATGGAAGATTCTACTGTCTTGACACGTTCCGACACTCGCGATAGAAAAAATGTTGTATCCAATGTGCCGAGTTCCGTGTTAAAATAATCTGTAACTTCAGCTTTAGCTAACACTGATATATCTGAACTTTTCAATGTAGTTAATTTTGGATTATAATTAATGGCTGCTTCAAGTCCAATATACAAATATTCAGGGTCAACAAACTCATGTTGAATGCTCATAACACTTCTGGGACGAAGAAGGGTTTCCGTGATGTAATCTTTGTCTGCTTCAGTAAGAACTGCTCCAACTATTGGGTCAATGGAAATGAACACTTTACCATATATAGGAGGACTATTTTGCTCTCCTCCCCATACAGCAACTTCACGCGCCTTGGGAAAATTTTGTTTAATGAGGGTGCGATAATCTTGTGATGTAACCGCACGATTTCTGTTGGCATTGAATTTTGGCGCATTATACCGAATAGAATCTATTGATTCGCGCGTGTTGCCACCTGATGCAGGTGTATTAATCGTGATGTTGACCTGTGTCTCACCATCAATGTCACCAACCAATGTGAAGTTTCTGCAGCCATTGCTTGCTGATCCAGCGGATATCACATAGGACACGGTGACGATATTTCCTGAAATTAATTTGGCGCCAATGATATCATCACCGAACATGAGTTGAAACATCCCATCACTATTTTCTTCCAACCAAAAAGCTTTGCTGGTATTGGTAACATCGGCAATACTTGTGTGTTTTGTGAATGTCGTTGTTGTAAAATCTGATGATGATGCTTGCACAGAAACAGTGACCGTGGTGGTATCAATGGTTTGTACAGGAATAACAAGTGGGCCCGACACGGTATCAGAGCGAATTGTAAAATCATTCGCTGTACGTAATCCCTCAATTAATTCAACATCGGTAAACACGAAATTGCCAGCGTCATTCACTGTGGCAGTTTGAGACTCATTTACATTGAACGTGTATGCTGTGCCATTGATTTCAGCAGAAAAAATAACACTAGGCGTAATAGACAATGTGGATGTTTCCACCACATCTTGCACCACTGACAAATCAACATATGCTTTTGATGAGGTCACCGACCTCGGCGTATACCCCAACATCTTTGCCAATGAGATGACTGAACTGCGCTTGATGGCACTATCAATAAACATTTCATTGGCTTGCAAATTTGCCAACACAGCATTGTAATGTGTGTTATAGGCGAGTACGTCAAGCATGACATTTAATGCAGACCCGCTAAAATCAAAGTCGGTAAACTCCGTCTGCGCAGAAAGATATGTTTTTAAGTTGGATTTAATATTTGCAAAATCTAATTCAGTGATATTAATTTCTGCCATTATCGTAATCTCTCTAGATATGTTGTAAATGATGCTGGTTGTGCTATGCCTTGTATAGTAAAAAATATTGAAATTTCATAGGAATTCTCGTCATATAATGGAATAACCTCAATCAAATCAACGAGAATTCTTGGCTCAAAATTTTCCAATGTAAGCTGTATACTGTACCGTAACGTTTCCGTGGTAATGGGGTCAACAGGTTCAAATAACAACCGATAAATGTCCGACCCAATATCTGGTTGAAACAGTCGTTCGCCCCGAGTAGTGAACAACAAACTTCTAATAGACTGCTTTAATGAGTTGACATCAATCTTTTTCAACACCGCCCCGGTTTCCGGGTGTGCTGTAAAAGAAAAATCAATGTCTTTGTAAAGCTTATTTGGAGAAATTATTGTCATTATAGTTATATCTGAGGTTGTAACTTACTATTTATACCACCTAGTTCACCCTAATTGGAGTAACGTGCTTCGCCCACTTTGAGCATATGTGTGATT
>Ga0181349_1000557_pt1 | contig 16011 bp, 15 predicted proteins | sample Su13VDMM110SD_FD_130106 | JGI IMG/M metagenome (GOLD analysis project Ga0181349, IMG submission 130106) | Freshwater viral communities from Lake Michigan, USA - Su13.VD.MM110.S.D | ecosystem: Environmental > Aquatic > Freshwater > Lake | place: USA: Michigan | collected 2013-07-16 | reverse complement strand
TTTTCAATTTTATCTATAAACATGTCAAACCAATATGGATTATCTTTATTCTGTATGATAATTTTCACATATTTGTTTTTATATTGTTCTTCATCAAACGATAAAATATCATCTAATGTCTTACCTTTATCATTATATAATACTTTGGAAAATAATTTAAGTGGATTATTGATAAATTTTAATATTCTGGTGTCTGTGTCAAATACATGAAAACCCCTGTCATCATTATAATCAGACCATGTCATCTCATAAGGGGCACCAAGATAGTTTATATTACCCCTGCTTGATTTGTGGTGATAATGACCAGACATAACCATATCAAATTTGTCAAAAATGTTTGGGTTAAATCCATGATCATTGACATGACCTTTGTACATTTCAAACCCGGAAAGTTCTAAATGTCCAAACAATATTTGTGATTGGGTGTTATTGATAAATTCAATAGATTCATTATAATTGCCAGAACAAATCCAGGGCAAAAAGGCAACCTTTAAATCATCAAACTCAACTTCTGTTGGTTCTGAATAGTAATTTATTTTGTAATTGGTATTATGAAACAACTCGTTCATAGAATTTACTTCATTTGTGTTTTTATAGGTTGTATCGTGATTACCTATAATCACATGCAAGTCAATACCCATTTCCGATGATTTTGCCACAAATTCTTTTAAATTTCTTGCTGTTACATAATTAATGTATTTCCTTCTATCTACTATATCGCCCAAATGAACAATTGTTTTTATACCATTTTGTTCTAGGTATGGAAAAAATATCTCATTATAAAACTTTTTAAAGTAATTTGCAACGACTAAATTATCGCCTCTGACACCCCAATGAGTGTCTGTTATCAACGCCAGTAACATTATTTATCCTCATCATCAACAAAAACTTCTAAACCCTTTTTTTTATTTTTTGCAGTTTTTTTAGGTTCAAATAAATTTACCAAATCTGCGATTCTATTATCTGGTATCAGGGAACTGTACATTTGCATAAAATCTTTGTACTCATCTTGACTCATGGTATCGTACAAATTTTGTTCCAATATATTATTTTCTATGGATTTGTGTTTAATGTAAAGTTGTTTTTTCTCTTTTTCTATCCTTCTTAAAAACGCATAGAATATTATTTGGGTAAAGTATGCAAACGGATTGTTTGATTTTTCAGGATTGAAGTTGTGAACATACGTTAAACAATTTTCTATACCATCACCAATCATGTCATCTCTAAAGGTATAGTTGATGAAATTTGGCTTAAAGGATAGGCGATTAGCTATTTGGTAAACACATAACCCAACATAGTCTGGCACTTTTGGTCTAGGTTGATTCAATTCTTTGGCTTCTTTGCATTTAATTACAAATTCAACCATCACCTCAAAAAGTTGTTTATTATCTACATAGTGTGACATAATTTACCTCAATGTATAGTTGTATTGGAAGCTGGTACCATTTCCAATATTTTTTTATTAAGTTCAGATCTATCATCTTCTGATATTTTTAAATCCAACAAACTATCTTCTATAATTTCATCAGAATATTCTCTATCATAATTAACTGTTTTTATAGTTTCCATGTAATATTCTTTTAATATATCGGTTGGATTATACGCGGTTATTATGTTTCTTTTTTGAAAGACTAGATAGGTATCTGAAGACAGTGTTAATGCATAATGTAAACCCAGGGTTGATTCTTCTGGACTTGTTTTATAAATGTTTACTATCATAGGCTCATGAAGTATAACACAATCTTCTCCATCTTCATAGTCACCGATCATAGTGTCACCGGATATGAGTTTTATAAGTTTAATCATCACTTTATCCTCGTGTTATATATTTTATATTCAAATCCTTCTTTATCATATATTTTGCATCTTTCAATATAATGTTCTAAGGTATGATTTCTGTGTGATTTATATGATAAATCATCAACTATGTCATATAAAATTGCACCATTTTTCTCTTTGTGCAATCTTAACATTCTGCCTATTGATTGGAGCACCCTGATTTTAGACTTTGATGGGTTAGCAGATATCATGTGGTGTAACTTATTTATATTAACCCCAGTGCTGGTAGTGCCCATAGAGGCAATTAATATTGCATTTTTTTCTTCTTCCATAGCAACTCTTATTTTTTCTCTTTCTGTAGAAGAAACGTCACCGTCTATATGAAACACATTATTGTTTGGTTTATCACTTAGCAATCTGTAAAGTTCTTTCCCATGATCTATCAATTTAAAAAATAACAGTTTGTTACCGTCTAATGATAAAACTAAATTTTTTATGAACTCGTTTCTTGGGGCATAATTTGTTATAAAATCAACCTCTTCATGATATTTTAACTTTTTTAATCCCTTCACTACTTCTTCTGGATATTTTAAAACTATACATTTTATTTTCAAGGTGGAAACAAATCCCTGATCCATTAATTCTTTGGTGCTTATAGATTTATATATTGGACCAAACAATCCTTCTATGGTGTTTTCATTTAAAAGATCACCATCTAAAGTTCCGGTGGTTCCAAACCTATACTTACAATTTTTCATTGAAGAAATTATTTGTATCATTGAGGTTGCTTTAGCACCGTGGGCTTCGTCACCAAATACAACACCAAACTGCTCATACCAATCTTCCTGCATTTTATTTTTGCCATTGTTCAAGGATTGCCAAGTTGTTATCACAAGATCAGCTGGTATATCATTATCCCTGCTCAATTTTTCTGTGCTTAAATGTATTTTGCCCTTATAACCATAGTTATAAAAGTCTTCAGACATTTGTTGAACCAAACCTATGGTGGGTACTATTATCAGACCTTTGTGTTTTTCGTACCATCTTATTAAGATGTAGATGATTAAAGATTTACCTGAGGCAGTCGGGCTTAATAAAGTTCTTCTATTAGACCTTGCGCATTTTAATATTGAGTCAAATTGATAATCCCTTAGTTGGTATTTTTCAGGTAGATTCAGGGATATTATAAATTGTTTTAATTCATATTCAGAAACGTTTGAATAATAAAACTCAGGATCAAAGGAAAAAGAATACTCATGAGAATCACAAAACTTTTTGATTTTTTTAGCCAAACCCGTATAACAGGTTGCCGAAAGATTATTGATAAGTCTAATCTTTCCATCCCATACCCTTGCTTTGTATTTGGGGCTGAATTTATAGTTTGGTGCATAAAAGGTAAAATGGTCTGATAACTCCATTACTGTAGAAGCATCAGCAACTATTTTCACTTTAACATCATCAATATATTTTAAATGAACATCAGTCATTAAACACCCATAGTAAATTTGTACCAGTCAATAGCAGCTCTTATATTATAACCTCTATTGTTTAAAGTTCGGATTATTGAATCAAGCAATTCAATTTTTTCTTGTTGAACCCCTATCTTTAAAGATATTTTAATTATATCTTTATCAGCCTCAATATAAGTATTGACTTCAGATTTTAATATCTTGCCGGAAGCCGGAAGTGTCCAACCCCTTTCTTGAGTTTCTTTTGTCGGACCTTGAGTATAAAATTCATATTTTTCCAATCTCAAAGTTTTGAAGTCTGATTCAAACTTTTTCAACAACAATCTTTCATTAGAATAAATTTTAAAATATTTGTGGTGTAATTGCGGAATCTTCAAAGACTCATCACCCAATTCAGTTTTATCAATTACCGAGTCCTTGTGCCACAATTCATATATTTCTTCTAAAACCATAGTAAACCTCTGATATATAATATAGTATAGTATCAATCAAATAATAAGTAAACCTATAATTGTGTAATTTTGTACCTCAAATAAACAAATGAGACACTGGCTTCAATATACTCTAATGATGCGTCTGAGGAGTTGAATTGTAGGTCGGTAAGTTCTATTGGGAAACAATCATGAAAATTAACAGATATATTAGGATTCATTGAACTTGTCATTATACTTAAATTCAAGTCAGAAGTTAAGCCATTTGTGATATTTTTATTTCTGACATTTTGGTTCTCTTTCAATGTTGCATAATCGGTGAAATCGTCATCTGAACCAAGTGCAGTCATCCAATTGTGAATTTCCAAATAGTTATCTAAATCCTCATTAACCTTGAATGTTGCATTGAGTTGATTGTATGTTATTTTTCCAGTAATTGGTATTGGAACAAATGGGTTGGCTATTTTAGTGGTTGATAATGTTATACCTGGCAAATTTATCCTTTGTATATTATAATTTAAATTTGGTGTTCTTGCTAAAGTGAATTTATACCCAACTGGGGATAAGAAATTATTATTTAAAACACTATTTGTTACATTGGTTACCATGATTCATTTCCTATTAATTCTAATATTTTAAGTATTTATATTTACCTATTATCATAATACAAGTATAATTACTTGTTGAACAAAATAACATATATGATAAGGTATTAATATGATACAAAACACTATTAAGTGGATAATTGATGATTTTAATTCACACAAACTTAGATTCTGCATTGAAGTAATTGCTTGGTTATTATCTATAGGATGTTCTATAACCATGGCATTAACCGTACCAAACCCACCTCTGATGAAACTTTATATTGCTTGGATTCTAGGATGCTCTTTATATGCATGGGCAACATGGACAAGAAAGTCTTTTGGTATGTTTGCTAACTATTTATTCCTTGCCAGTATAGATCTAATTGGTCTTATTCGAATGCTGGTTTTTTAACAAAAAAAGGGGGAGTAAAAACTCCCCCAAGTTGTACAGCTTTATTATAATTATTACATCAAGTTTGAAATCAACACTCGGCGATAATACTCGTTAGTGTCTTGTTCAAGTGTAGCCGTTGAATCAGAGGCAGTTGTACCTTTGGCAAACGGATTTGGCGCCATGCCATAACGTGTCTTGAAGCCAATCTTCGGTTGGAAGGTGCTTGGATCAACTGCACGTACCATCTGCAGCGGAACATACGGGCAGTAAAATATACCCGCATCAAACGGCGAAGAACCTTTGTAACCAACAACCATATAGTTCGACCCAGCATACGGATCAATATATACACGCATACGGCTGTTAAGAACACCAGCAAAGGTATTGCCTGTGTCATCAACATTCAATGCGTTGCTGTTAAGAGCAGGAGCGTAATCAAGAACACCAGCCATTTGCAATGCTGACGCTACGTCAGAAGAGCAGATTATGATGTTACCCTTACCGCGACGTGTCTTCTTGGCAATTTGGTTGGCTTCCCTTTCAACTTGGAACATAAGACCTTTAAACTTTTCAACAGCCCAACGACCGTTTGAGTCAGTATCAAGATCAAACGTGCCAGCCGTGGTGGTGCCATCAGCAGCACCCTTTACAGCAGTGATAATGATTGAACGAACAACTTCTCGGTTAATTTCAGCCAGAATTTCAGCAGAAAGAATATTGCTCAACTCAGTTTCAGCGTCAAGACCGTGAACTGCTTTCAAGTCCTGTGCCAATTCAAGTGAGTATTCAGCTTTCAAAGCGCGAGTCTTAGCAGAAACGGTTACTTTCTCGATTGAGAAGCCCATTTCTGGAAATATAGCGGTGGAGTTGCTACCCAAGCCTTCAGCCGTACCAACAATCAGACCCATGGTATAGTTGTACAACTCATTTCCTGCGTTGGTATTCGCAGAAGGTGAAGTACCTACAGTATTAGCACCGACACTAGTGTTACTAGCAGCACCAACAGCAGCAAATCCAGCATTAGCACCTTTTGCTGATGCAAAACCTGTATTGGCTTCGTTATAAAATGCTTCAGCAGTAAGTGCAGTTGTATTTGCATACTTGCTGCGCATTGCGAAGATAAGACCAGTAGGTCCTGTCATTGGCTGAACGCCGCAGATATCATAAGCAACCAGGTTGGGCATAGAACGACGGACCAGTGAAATTAAAACTGGATCGAAGTTTGAAACACCACCTGCAGCATTTAAAGGACCAGCTTCGCTAAGCAGATGTTGACCACCGGCTTGTGCATGGGCTTCCCTAAGTGCATACTCTGTGTTTTCTAAAAGTTGCGCAGTTACCGCTCTTTTATGAGCGTCTGCAATTTTTGGAAGGTCCTCATGCTCCAGGACTGGCTTCCACTTGTTTTGGATTTCCTCAGCTAACATAGTTATAACTCTCCCTTATAGATTGATTTTGTTACTGTTTATTATTTATATTTTTACAGATTTTGAAATTGCTGAAACATAGCCTACCATCCCAGCCGGAACTACTTTTTTAGGCTCATCAGCTTCTGCAACTTCTTCTGTTATAATATTCGTTGTGGTTTTGGATTTTGCAAAATACTTTTCCTTAATAACACCAATTTTTTTACGGTAGGATTCAGCATCAGTAAAATCTATTCCTTCAGAAAGGACTCTAAGTTTTTCAGCATGCGTTACAATCATCCCATCAGACATTTCATCAAAAACTGTTTCTTTTTCTGCAGTAGTAATTAAATTCTGAAGTTGTATTTGGGTATTTACAGATTCATCCAATTTTGATTGGAGTTTATCCAATGTATCAGACATTTCAGCAACTATATCCAACCTTTCTTCTGGTACATTGATATTGCTTTCAATAAACAAATCGTGCAATTTTGCTAAAAATTCTTCAGCAATTTCGGAACGGATAGATTTTTCAACCGCAATTTTATTTTCTTCCAACCAGCTTTCTATACTATAATCTAAATATTGATCTAACCTATCAACCAAACCACCGACTTCTTCCGTCAACTTGTTCTCATACGCTTCTTCAATTTTAACTTTTTCAATATCAACTCTAACGGAAACAGCCGCTTCAAAAAGTGTTGAAGCCTTTTCTTTAAATTCTTCTGAAAGTTCTTGACCTTGAAACAACTCGTCAATGTCTTCTTTTACATTGAGTTTTGCTGCAGGCATTTGACCCATTCCACTTTTGCCAGGGGCTGTTGCCGAAGGTGTGCTTTCAGCTTCTTTACCAATCTGATTTAAAGCATCGTCTAAAAACTTTGACAAATCTTCTTTACCAAGTTGTGACATTAAAGATGTAAAAGTTGCCAGCATTTCAGCCTTTGACGGGGATGGTTTTAATGTATCTGAAGCTACCGATTCATCAAACTCCATTTCTTCTGTTTCACCAATAACTTCAGTAATATCTTTATCAATCATTTTAATTGCTCCTTATGGTTCTTTTATTATTTATAATTTTTAATTTTAGAAAGATTATTCAAAAAAGATTCAAATATGGCTAACTTTGTGGTGTCATTTAAACGACCAGCTGCAGAACTCTTTTCTATTTTGGATTTGGTTTCCTTACAAAGATAACCTCCGTCTTGCCAATAAAACTCAACCCCCTCCATTATTCCATTTACAAATGCATCTGGCGCAGAAGGATCTGCAACTATATCGGCAGCTGTTGCTAAATAAAAATCGTCTTGGACTTCGTTAATGCCATCTTTTGTGGCTTTCAGAGATCCCATACCACGGGACGACACGCCAACCATAACACCATCGCTGATTAAGCTCTGAACAATTTTGCCCATTGGTGTTTCCATAATTTTTGCTTTACCCACAAAATTATCGCCTTCTCTTTTCAAAGAAATTATTTTATGCGATACTCTATCTAAATTGATAGATGGACCATCTGGATGACCCAATTCTCCGAGTGCGCGCCCTTTCTGAATATAATTTTCATCATATCTCTTTACTTCCCTTTCTAAAATATCAATTGGGTATTTCCTCTGATTTTTATTTGGGATATTACCCTGTAAAAAAACCCCTTCTATATAAAGATTCTTTTTACCACTTTCCTTTTCTTCAGAAATATATTTAATGTTTTCTGTAATTTCTGTTATTAGTTTCATCTTAATACCTTACGATTGGAAGTAATCTGACGTAAACGTGCCTTGTTTTTGAATTTCTATCAACAAGTACCCTGTAGTGCTATTTTCTAAATTTGCGACAAGTGTTGCAGTTGGCGCAAGTGTTAATGCCATGCCACAACCAGCGTAATCAAAATATCCAGTTGAATCTAATACAGCTGCCAAATCAGTTCCTCTTTTAACAACCCAGTGCGCCCCATTGCCAGAATTTGAACCACAAAAAATTTGTGTTATGTAACAACCAGTTAAAACTTCCGATCCAATGGCAACATTACTCACGCTGCTATTTCCAGCAATCGTTATAGTGCTATTAGATGTTATTAATATAACAGCTGATGTATTTTTTCTATTACTCAATATACTGTATGCCATTAAATTATACCCCTATTCTTTATACAAAAATCAAGCATAGCTTCTACCCCGCCAACTTCATTACATTTTTCTAGAAAAATTGCTTGATTTTCTTCTGTTAAACTATTAAAAACCTTTAAAACTATATTTTTGTTTGATTCTGACTTGATACCAGAAATAACATATTCTATTTCAACTTCTTCCTTATGTAATTTAATATTTTCTTTACCAAGTTGAACAGACTTACCTTGATAATCTACGGTATAAGTTTTTGGTGCGCCTTTGTATTGACCATGGCGAATTTCACCAATTGTACCAACTTCATCGTGATAATCTTTACCTGGAGCACGAATCACCACTTTAGATTTAAGTTTAATTGTTTCATCAAGGTCAACTTCTTCTTTATTAAAGTTGATATTCATCCTAGCAGCAGAACTTTTGGCTGTATCCTGAGCATCCTCTTTATCATCATGGTAGCTGACATGTTTTTCACCTTGGTTTTTTCCATCTTTAAACTGGTGAACTGAGTACTCTTTATATTCAGGATTATAATAAACCTTGGTTGTAATTCCGTGGTGACCACCTTCGCCATGTGTAGAAACCAATCGTTTATTTGGATTGCCTTCATCAATTTGTTCTTCTTCTACCACAACCGACTCGTTGGCGTGTCCATATTTCTTTTTGTACCAAGCTGGCATACCGCTGGTTTTTCTGAAATGCCTTACTGTGGCGGAGTCATTTGCTTGGTCGCGATATTTATTTTCAGCAGTAGTATTATGCGACTTCATTGCTTCTGCTGCTTTATAGGCATCCTTAGCAATATACTCAAGTTGGGCATCAGTCTTTTTGTGGTATTCGTGTCCTTCTAATGGATGTTGCTGTGAAGGTCGACCTTCGTCCATCTGTTCGTATTCTTCTTTAACAGATTTTTTCTTAATATCAGCAACAACTTTATACGAAGAACCACCTCTAAAGTTTAATTGAGAAGCATGTTTGTCCGCTTCATCTTTATCTTTATGATAGCTAACTGATTGTCCCTTAGAAGACATCACATAATATCCATCACCATGATTTTCAGTAACATCTTCTGCTTTAGGCGGTTTATTTAGATTTGGTTTTTTACGAAGTTCACCCTTAGCAGTGTATTTACCATACTTTCTATCGTAGGCAATTGTTCCTTTTGGCGGTTCACCATAAACCTTCGTTTTGGTACCACCAAACGTCTCATCAACCGCTTCTTCCTTACGCATTGGAAGCTCTTTTGCTGTGTCTTTTTCTTTTGCACCATATTTAACGCGGGCAGCTGCCACGGCAATGGCATCATTTTTAGCGCGAGCAGTTTTCAGGCGATTTATTTCCATTTTAGCCGACTTGAATCCTTCGTCAACAGTTTCAACTTCTTCGGTAGCCGAATGTTTTCTATAGAAAACACCTTGTAAGTCTTTTGCCATCCGATCCCTCAGTTTCTGATACCCACCTTTGCCTTTTGCGTGAAGTGCTTGTTCACGATCAAATGCAATTTTATCTGCACGGTCAGGTCTCGTGTTCTCAAAACCACCTGTATTTTTTTTCGCTTCATCAACTGCTTCAACTTCTTGGGTTTTGGTTGCAACTTCTTCCATAACCTTTTTGCTCGCCTTCGAAATCGGCGCCAATTCTATACGGGCATTATTAAATCCCAATTTTTTCAAATGTTTTTTGCTGACGTTTGCAGATTTTACATTTTTTGTTACACGAAAAATCTGATTCTTACCACCCAAGTGAGGATGATCCGGGTGTTCGTCGTGTTTAACAAAATATATTGGTGATTCATTTAATGCCGCTTCTTCAGTTTTATAACGTTTTTTATTCAACGCATCAATTGCAGCCTTTTTATGTTCCGGGGCAGCACTGCTTGTTGCAACATCATTAATCATCCGGTCCCAACCTGGCCAGTCTGGTTTTTGTGTTACTTTTTTACGTTTGGCTACAACAACTGCTTCTCTCATAACATTGTCTATGAAAGTTTTGTATGTTTTACCTTCTGGGTGTTTAAAATGAACGTTTTGCCCGTCAACCTTTGTAACGGTTCCTGGAATTTGTCCACCCTTTTTAGTTCTAATTTTATCACCAACTTTTGGTTCATATCTAGATGCAGCCATGGCAGCTATTGTTGATGTATGATAACTTTCGTGAAAATTACCAGCTTTCATTTCTGCTTCATGTTCTTTTGCAAAATGATCAGCAGCTATTCTACGCTCGGCTGGTTTAAACGAACCGCCGTTTTGTTTAACATAACTTTTTGCCAACCTATCAGCATGATACTTCCACAGGGTTTTTGCCTTTTCTGGATCGTATGTACCTTTCTTGAACTTCTTTTCTAAGTTCTTAGCAACTGGTACATAGCTGCTTTTGTATAACTGATTATCCTGATGAGTTATTAACTCATGAGTATTATCTAAAGAAGATTCATATACACTTTCACCCTCTTCGGTATCATACCCGTGGCGTTCTTTTTTTCTATCAATCTTTTTTACCTTAGACCCGTTAAAAACCTCATCCCCATTACCGTTTCTATCACCTTTTTTTAAAATGATATGTTTATCAACAAATTTTTGCTCATCTTTTGATTTTGGTTTATAGATTTCCACAAAAGAACTAAGTGTTTTCATTTTCTTCCCCTGAAATTGCTTCTAATTCGGATTCTAATTCATCGTCCATAATATCATCATCATCATCATCGCCATCATCGTCGTCATCATCAGTTGCATCATCATAAGTTTCGTCATCATTATCGTATGAATAATCGCCTTCCTCCTCATCATCTTCTTCACCGTATAAAGTGCTTGCAATGTAATTTTTATGATCTTCTAATCTTTCTATGGCTCTTTGCCCTATAATCTCATCGAAAGCATCGTAAAATTTTGATGGTTGCTCTTCTGAAGCAAACACTAATAAATCTTCTAAACTTTTGCCTGTCATAATTTTCTCCAATAATTATTTATTAAAATTTATTGCGCAAACCCTGGCGGTGTTCCTGCACTATTTGGCAACTTAACATTCTCAGGTTTGGTATTTAGTAGCGGTTCTGCCACTGGCTGTTCTTCCTGCCCACCCCCGTCATTTTCACCAGAATCCATCGATGGATTATATTGGGAATTTGCCTGTTCTTCTTGTATCTGTTTATCAATTTGTTCCATGTCAGCATCAGTTTGATACAATACATTTTTTCTAATATACTCATTAGAATAATATTTACCAACATAATCATTCATATCCCTGAGCATCGAAACTCTGTCTCTAAGCACTTCCGTCTTTTTCAATTCAGCAAAATAATTGTCTTGGGCATAATCATATTTAAAAGCATTTTTAAATTCCAACCACTCTTCACTTGATATCACACCTTTCAATACCAACTGCCTTTCTAAAATTTTATTAAATAATTCAGAAAATCTTAACCGCAATCTGGAAATGAATTTTGCAAATTTAATTTCATCTCTACTAATTTCTGTTGCTCTACCCAGATTGAATGTTGCATCAGCATCCAACCTTGATATAGGCACATTTAACGATTTATATAATTTGCGTTGAAAATATATAACGTCATCTAAATCACCCAAGTTTTGACCGCCTGGCAATGTTGTTATTTCAGTGCCTTTACCACCTTCCCTTCTAGGCAACCAAAAATCTTCCAACATTGTCATAAATTTTCTATCATCACGGATTTCGCCAGTAGCAGAATCATATACCAGTTTATTCTTAAACTTGGTCATAATATCTCTAAGATATTGTTCCGCTTTCATTTTAGGCAAATTACCAACATCAATGTAAAATATTCTTCTTTCAGGTGCTCTTGAAATTCTATAAATTACAAGAGAATCTTCCATAGATTTTAACTGATTCAATGGTTTTATAGCTTTATGTAAATACCCAACAACTAAATCACCATTGATATTTGTTAAACCACTTGTACAGTGTACAATAGAATCTTTTGATATCTTTACACCAACTTCCCCACCACCATACGAGGAATTTGTACCTTTGTTTGCAAACCCCTTATCATTAAATATATAATATTCCTCAGTTTCTTCAACAACCGGAATATTTTTAATTTTTTTCTTCTTTATCTGCCGTATTTTTCTTATCTTTCTTGGGTCAATATATCTCAATTCTACTAATCCGCCAGAAGGATTTTTTTCATCAATAATAAAATGATAATACAACCTGCCGTCTACATACCACTTTCTAAAAATTTCATATGAAAAATTTTCAAATTCAAGTATTTCCTTTACAGTTTCAAATTCTTCTTGAATTATTTTTTTAATTTTATCCGACTGTTTCAACTCATCTAAATTTAATGTTACCATATCCTTGTTTGGGTCTGATATGATAACTTCATTCACTATATCATCAACAGCAGAATCAACTTCCGGATAAGTACACATATCCCTATACCGATTTACCAATTCACCTTCAGTTCTTACAGAACCGTCAAGATCGACATATTGACCGTATACACCGCCCTCAGCAACTACTACAGCACCATCGTCTTTATTTTCTGGTACGACAGATGGTGCTGAGAGTTCGTTCTTTTTCTTTATTATTTCAAAACCAAATAAGTTCATTTTAAATCCCTAATTATAAAAAATAATGTATGTATTAATTCCCACCACCATTGCCGGTAGTACCACCGGAAACTTCCCAATAGTCATATTCGAATGTAACAGGGAAAACTTCAACAGTGTCTGTAGTAGCCCAACTTAATTCAATTTGACCGATTTGGGTTGGGAATATACCCACAAAACGATACTCTCTAAGTATGCTGCCATCTTTGGCATACTGAATAACAGTAGCGTCAGATTTATATTTTTCTAAACTTCTGACATTAGCTTGTAGCCTGTTAATAGAATTTGACCAAGACTCCAAAGCATTTCTGATTTTAAAGTCTTCATCATTCATAACTTGAACATTCCAAGGATCAAATACCCTATCGCCGGCAAGTTTTAATTGCCTGCCAAAGTAGGGAACTCTAATAGTACCCAAATTTGACGCTGGTATGGCAGCTGCTTCAACCATGAAAGGCACTTTCAGGTCTGCTACAGAATTTTTAGTATCTATCCTAACCTGGAATAAATTTGGTCTAGCTCCACCATATACTAATTGACTTTTGATTTCATTTATATTGAAAGCCATTTGTTATTTCTCCCTTAACCTAAAAATTATAGCTGACCAACAACTTCTGTGAACTCTACGCCAGACCTGACCGCAACAAAATTCAATTGAATAAAGTTGATAGATTTTGCCGGTTTAATATATATATCACCAACAAATCTATTGTCATCTATAACTTGTCCTGTGTTATTTGATTCATCGCATATTACACGGAAATCGTAAATGCCCCTGCGTCCTTGAACATCTCGAAGGAACGGCTCTACAATATTCTTGAACTGCGCTCTGGTAAACTCGTCATTAAACTCAAACAATGAAGAATTTGAAGCAGTTGCTATAGCCTTTTCCAATACAATGAACAATCTACGAACATTAATCCTATCAAATGCACTTGGCTTGCCCAGAAGAGTTTTATCTCCAAACAATATAGTACCTTGACCTGGGAATGTTGTTACTGGGTTTACATCTTTCTTATACAGGTCATCCCTATCAGCTTTGTTTGGACTCCAAGCAAGTTTAATCAAATTCTTAACTTGACCCCTGGAAAATCCAGCAGGTGAATACCACGGATCCCTAAGATTATCTGAACGGGCAGTAATACCTGCTATGTCACCATTCAGTGGCACCCATCGGTAAACATCATTATACTTGTCATATTGATATTTGTATCCAGAATCCATAACAGCGTAAGATGTAGCCCTTAGATTATTACGGAATCCTATAACGTTTGTAGCTTCAGACCCCAAAACAGCTGCACCAATGGTGTCCGATTTTTCTGGGGAAACAAATACAACACAGTCTTTTCTTACTTCTGCAACGTTATCAATGAGGTAATTTGCATATTGTGTTCCATTTGTACCAACAGCTTTACCAGCGACTATCAACGAAACATCAACTGCGGTAGCATCTGCGAACAAATCACTTGCTGCTGCAAGATGTGTTATTGTACTAGAACTTTCATTAATGCCGTCCCTACCACCTACGAATGATGCTGTGTATGGTGTGGTTTCCGTACTAGCTGCAACAGCTGCAGCATTAGCAGAAACTGCTAATGTCCTATCATTTGCAGCCCAAATATAAGCTGAAAAATCATTAATAACTGTTTCATAATATTGTGTAGTCCCATCTCCAGCTTTTGCATTTGTAGCTCTGGAAAGGTTTGGATATACTTCCAACACAGTTCCAGGTACGCCAGAAAATTCACCATCTTCATCAACTACAACAATACTTACTTGGTCTACAACTGCACTATTTGCCGCCAAAACCGTGTCAGATGTTGCAGGAGCAGTATCAACTACATTACTATATTCCCAGTATCTTACTACAGTGTTCCCTGTGAAGTCTGTTGACAACCTATAGGGTTCAGAAAATGTAAGAGTGAAAAACGCATTACCACCAGTAGTTGTGACAGAACCGATAGTTTTGATTTTAAGTTTTTGTTTATTGATAGAGGTGTTACCCACTTCAATATAATCACCAACAATAAATTTAGCAGCAATTGCTGTGGCAAAGGTTGTTGCGTTTGCAGTACTAAACGTTGCCGAGTTTGTGATAAAAACGTTTGCAGTAGATTCATTTACAACTATAGAAAGCCCAGAAGTGCCTGGGGTAACTGTACTGTTTGTTGTGACAGCACCAACAGTTAAACTGAACGGATCAACTGTTGAATTATATTGACTTGCGGTATCGCAAGCAGATACTTTTAAACTGCTGCCAATTGAACCTACATATTTTGCCACATATTCAACGCCAGATGGTATTGATACGGTATCCCAATGGTCAGAATTTTTAACAATATAAGAAGCGCGTGTTGCAGCTGCCGAACTATTGGCAACAGCATTAAATGAATATTTTGTATCAAAAAAGTTAACAGATTGGTTGCTTTGGCTACTGGTATTGCCCAGCGCGGCATTTGCAGAAAATGTTACCCTTGTTTGACCTGAACGGGTAAATGTATGCGTGTTTTGTGTCAATCCTACTGTTAATGTGATTGCGGAACCGCCATACACGGAAGCGACATAAAACCCAGTTGCGTTGGAATTTAAAACAAAATATGAAGCACCGTTACTCAATCCTACAACCGCGTTTGCACCAGAGGTATAAACAACCGTTTCACCATCAACAAAGGAGTTTGTGTTTGCAACAGTAATAAACCCGTTAGCAACAACCCCTGAGTTTGAATTAAATAATTCAACGACTGTGCTAGAATCCGAGCTAGAAACTGTTACGCTATCGCCAGAAATGCCAGTACCATATACACCCAAACCACTTGTAACAGTAACTGCTGAATAGATAATACCATACTGGTCGCCTCTAAGACTTACAGTAAAGGTGTTTGACGTTCCTGTTGTGACAGCAGCACGACTTACATAAAGTCTATTTGCATAAGACAAAAAGTTTGCTGCTGTAAAAAAAGTTTCATAATTATCATTGTTTGGCTTGCCTAACCTAGCTGCAAGAGTATTTTCGCTATCTATAAGAGAAAATTTTCCTATGGGACCCCAGCCAAAAACACCAGCAATAGCACCGGATGTTGTTGCTACTGAGGGTACAACTGTGGTTAGATCAATCTCAGAAATATTTACTCCAGGGCTTACTTGGAATGCCATTTTGAATTCTCCCTTTTTCGGTGTGATTTAATGATTATATACTATTATTTATAAAATGGTAAAACTTCGTTTTTCGTCATCAA
>Ga0181349_1000556_pt1 | contig 16025 bp, 24 predicted proteins | sample Su13VDMM110SD_FD_130106 | JGI IMG/M metagenome (GOLD analysis project Ga0181349, IMG submission 130106) | Freshwater viral communities from Lake Michigan, USA - Su13.VD.MM110.S.D | ecosystem: Environmental > Aquatic > Freshwater > Lake | place: USA: Michigan | collected 2013-07-16 | reverse complement strand
TGATAGACCTCAATCAGGCAGTTTACACTCTCTCTGGTGAGGATCTTTACGGCCGTTATTTCGAGCAAGAGGTGATCGCTATCGGGTCTGTGAATGTCTCAAAGGTGCATGTTCTCGCTTGGAGCTATAGAACTTCAGAGTTGCCAAGGGATTTCTTCTACAAGCATGTAGGTACAGGCTACGATGATGTGGGCACGCCTGAGCCCAAATCGGACAAAGTTCGCCGGATTCGGCCCAGCGAGCTGGATCCGCGATTCGATGCAAGAAACTTACCTGACATCGATTGATCATCTTTTATGGCACAGTTCGCGGCTCTGGGGTTCCCAAACGCCGCTTTTTTTGTATGAGTATATTTAGGTGGTGCTCTCATGTGGACAGACACCCGTAACATCAACTCTGAGGGATGCTACGAACCTTTCGTTGAGATTGCAGTTCCAGGTGGTTCAACCGCTAGCCTCACAGGCGCATGTCGATAGCAGCTTGGGTCGCTGATCATATCTTCAGGCTCGGAATGTGGTTTGTCATGGACGAGGTCGGACGAAGCGCGTTTTGGATTATTAACACCATGCTCATGCTGTCGTGTCTAACGTATTTGTACTTCGATTTTAAGTCGAACGACGATAGTTAGTCCCATGAGACGCTGGAGAAAGCAGGGTGATCCTGCAACGCCTGGATTCAAGCTACGCGAGCCCCGCGCGAAGACTCGAGCTCCGCATGACCCGACTTACGGCTCCCAATCTGATATGTTGGATGAGCCTGGTTTAATGGTCGAGCCAGACGTTCGCCGAAAGATAGCGAAGTACTTCAAGCAGATGAAGATGCGAGAGATGATCGAAAAGATCATCGATGAGATGCTCCAGCGAGAGTGACCCCAGGGCCCTCCAGGGTGTGTACCTTCAGGCTGGTGGGTAAGGTGGCCACCAACCTCCGGAGGTGATTTGGAGGCCGGTGGATGCATCCGGAGGCAACCGCCACGCGCATCCGCAGGTGGGATTTTAAAATCGCGTTCTCATTCCGACCGTCAGCAGCGATCTGTTTCATCAGGGCTTTTCAAGATTTGAAGAAACGTTCTGTAAAGTTTAAATTCTAGTGTTATATTTGATTATATCAAAGGAGAGATTATGAAGCCTCTAGCTTTTACCGTGTTGTTCTTTGCTTTTATAGCTCTTGTCGGCTGCAGCGGCGAGAACGAAAGTGACGTTGATTCCGCCGACTCGGCAGCAGAGTAATTCTCTGGAGTAGAACTACTCTAAGCTCATACCATTTTCGCACCGTACGGTGCAGAAACGAGAGAATAAACCATGTAAATCCGCCGGGCTAACCCCTTGGAGGATGTGACCGCGACTCTCCGGTCGCCAAGCTTCTCAGTGTTAATCAGGTTAGTGATTCGGGATATGTTTCCAGTTGAAAATCCGTGTGACACTCACGGTCAGTAAACACCCTGCCGGTTGTCGTCCATTTTAGCACGACAGCCGGCATTTCTATTTTTAGAGGGGACACTAGCAATGAACTTCAAGCAAATTGATATTTTTAGCGATCTCATCGCTCTTGATATTGGGATTGTCCATCCCACAGTCGCATTCGCGAACGCGGAAGAGTGTCCCAGAAGCATTGACGAGGCTCTTGCCTCCCTATCGGCTAAAGAGTCCAGAGCTTGCAAGCGAAAGTTCAGGAAGCTTCTACGATCTTGCAAACGTAAGAGTAAATTTTCCGGTTGCTGGAGCGCCCGAAAAGGAAGGACCGAGGTTCTTTTAAAGATCCGGGGTCAGGCGTGGAGCGTCATCCGGTCTGCAGACAATCAGCAACCGGACAATGATGAATAGGGCCCTGATGCTGGTCACTTGTCTTGCAATTTTTTCCTGGCCTTCTGACGTTATGGCTCCGTCTCCTCCGAACCTGTACCCAGTGGCTTCAACATTCAAGTTAGACTTTGAGAAGTTGGTTGTTGCCAGACAGGTTGAAAAACATCTTAGAAAGCATGGATTTTCCGATGAGCTTATTGCAGGAGCTCTGGTCAATGCTTACGCTGAGAGCAAGCTCGATGCTAGCGCTGTTGGAAAAGCAGGAGAGCGTGGTATCTTTCAGCTTAACCCAAAGGGTCTTGGTCACGGGATGACAGCAGGTGAGATGCAAGACATCACACTTTCGGTGAATAGGGTGGCGAGAGCTGTGTTAAAGAACGATCGTGTCATGGAGCTTGAACGGAAGGGCGGGACCGTGGCTCAATATACTCTCATGTTCTGTCAGGAGATTGAGCGTCCACGCCATAAGGAGCGCAAAGCTCGAGAGAGAGTCAAGCTCATTGAGAAAATTATGATCGACTGATCACAGCACTCTGGGCTCGCTTCGGCAAGCCTAATTTGTTTTTGGTTGTATACTTACAATACAAGCGCTGGAGACGCAATTGGCGACGGACGATCATAAATTAAGGGCGCAGGCGCTTATCAGAAGAGCCCGAAAGGATCTAGAGGCAGCGTCCAGGTTGCTAGACCCTGAGCATGTCGCGATGACCCAGAGACTTCGCAGTGCACTACGTGACGTTAAGCGCGTTGAAGGTGAGCTGCGATGATCGGGTTGCTGAGGAAGCTGATACGCGAGGAACTGGGTCGTGATCTAAAGTCTCCTAGACCTGATCCTTTGACATGGAAAAGTTATCCTAACATTCACGTTGAGATCTATCCGTTTGCTGTGGACGGAACATACACGGCGAAAGTGACCGTCGATGATCGAGATGATCTTACGACGCCGATGCGGAAGTTTAAGTCTGAGCAGGATGCGATGTTCTGGGCTCGTGACAATGCGGATCGGGCTTACAAGTCGTTGCTAAATACTCCCGGGTATGATCCAAACAAGCAACAGTTTAAGTAGCGTATCTGTTCATTCTGTCCTGCCACGGTAGAATTATATGAAGCCTGCTGAATGAATCAGCTGAGCCTAATACAGGATTGAGCATGATCAGTTACGAGAGTTTCTTCCCGTTCGGATCCATCCGTGATCAGCAACGGGAGGCAATCGAATTTGCGCTTCGTGAATTCGAGAGTGGAAAGCGTTTTGTTATCATTGAGGCTGGCACGGGTGTCGGTAAGTCTGCGATTGGTGTTACAATCTCTCGAGCACTTTCTAGCTGGATGAATCCAGCTGATGGCTTCAAGAGCGGTGCGTACTTTCTCACCACACAGAAGATCCTACAAGAACAGTACCTTGACGACTTTGGCGGTTGCAAGGGGCCGATGACCTCGATCAAGTCGAGCTCAAACTACCAATGCAAGTATCACAAGAAGCAGTCTTGCGCCGAAGGGCAACGTCTCGTGCGGCTCGAGCAGGATAAGACCTCCAAGTTCTTCCGTACCTGCTCCTTCAGCTGCAACTACAAGGAGGTGAAGAGCAAGTTCATGGAGGCGCCTGAGTCGATCACGAACTTCTCGTATTTTCTTGCTGAGACGACCTACTCTGGTAAGCTGCTTCCACGTGATGTGCTTGTTGTTGATGAGGCACACAACGCCGACGGCGAGCTGAGCAAGTTTATCGAAGTCTCTGTGTCGGAAAAGTTCGCCCAGACCGTCCTCAACCTGCAAATGCCGAAGACTCTCAACAGTGAGCAGGCTGCGTTCGATTGGATCAAAAACGTCTACATCGTAAAGCTCGCGTCGCATCTGAAGCACATCGAGGCGATGTTCGAGCAGCATGCTGGTCTCCGCGAGAAGGTGAAGGAGTTCGATGCGCTCTCCCGCCAGATCGAGATGCTCGATAAGCACATGTGCAAGGTGAATCGTTTCATCGATCTTTTCGATGAAGATAACTGGGTTCTCAGCATCACTGAGACTGAGGATCAGAAGACCCGTCGTCTCGAGTTCAAGCCGATCGATATCTCTCCTTACTCCGATCAGGCGCTCTTCCGGTCCGGTCGTAAGGTTCTCATGCTCTCTGCGACAATCCTCAACCAACGCGCATTCTGCGAAAGTCTCGGTATCCCTCTCGAGGAATCGGCTTTTATCACCCTGCCGTCGCCGTTCCCAGTTGAGAACCGGCCTGTCCTTGTCAGCTCTATCGGGAAGATGAGCGCAGGTGAGATCGATAACACGTTACCGAAGCTCGCTGAGGCTATCCGTCAGATCCTCGCCGCGCACCCAAAAGAGAAAGGCATCATCCATTGCCATTCCTATAAGGTGGCGAACTACATCATGAAGAACATCAAGAGCAAACGCTTGCTCACCCACAGGTCGGAGGATCGAGAGGACGTCCTCAACCAGCATCTCAGCAGCAAGGAGCCGACGGTTCTTGTGACCCCGTCGATGACCGAGGGCGTTGACCTTAAGGGAGATTTCAGTCGATTCCAGATCATCTGTAAGGTTCCCTATCCTTACCTCGGCGACAAGCTGGTCCAGAAGCGGATGCGAAAGTGGAGCTGGTGGTACCCTCTTCAGACGGCAAAGACCATTATCCAGTCTCTCGGGCGCTCGATTCGATCCGCAGATGATCATGCCGTTTCCTATATCTTGGACTCGGATTGGAATAGATTTTACGGACAGCAGCGGGATCTATTTCCAGAATCTTTCCGCGATTCAGTTCATAACGCTTAGGAGACCAGATGATTGCAACTATTTTGAACAGTGTTGAAGACCTCAAGCAGCAGGTTGAAATTCTAAACGAGAAGCTCATCGTAACGTCAGGAGGGTTCGACCCGATGCATGTTGGGCATCTTCGTTGCTTGATTGAGTCTGCTGACATAGCTCGAAAATCAGGTCGTAAGTTCAAGCTTGCAGTGATCGTTAACGGTGATGGATTCCTCTTTCGTAAAAAAGGGTACGCTTTCATGCCTGAGGCTGAGCGTCTTGAGATCATTGCTGGCGTTCGTGGGGTCGATTACGTTGTGCCGTGGGACGACGGTGGACAGACTGTAACTGGTGCCCTTGGAATCTTGCAACCATTCGCTTTCACCAAGGGAGGCGATCGGGATGCTGCTACGAATGTTCCCGAGTTTGAGCTGTGTGAAAAGATAGGAACGAAGGTGATCTTTAACGTTGGCGGCGGGAAGATACAGTCTTCTTCAAGCTTGGTGGGATCAATTAAGTCGAGATCATGAATACTTAGTTTTCATGAAACGTCTTGATTCAGTGAAGATAGTTCTCGATAATTTACGTGACGAACATCAAAAGATCTCTGACTCTAAGGTGAAGATCCTTAAGAGTAGAGATCTAGATCTGCATTATAACAGTGAAGATCTCATTAAGCAGTTCGTTAAGCTCTGCTGCGAGATGATGGAACTTCAGAATGATTACGACTGCTACCTCAGCGCAGATCGTAAGAAATCAAAGATTAAGACAACCGCCATATGCTCGTTTAACGAGGGAAACATCAGGATCTACTGCAAGGATCGCGCGTTAGCTGATGTCTTAAGGTCGATCGCTCATGAGATGTTTCATCTCAAGCAGCATGAGCTTGGTCTGGTTCACAACAATACAAAGAAGAAGCACTATCTGAACCCTGTCGAATGGGACGCCAATATCGTGGCTGGGTCCCTGATAAGCTTTTTTGCGCTAAAGACTGGCAGGGACAAAGTTTATCGTTGATCCAAGCGTTTATTATTGGATCATGAGAACAATCCAGAAGCCTTGGGGACATGAAGAAATTTGGGCTGAGACGCCTGTGTATGTAGGAAAGTACCTCTACATCAATCGCGGGCATCGCCTATCACGTCAGTATCACGAGAGGAAGGAGGAGACGATCCGCGTGCTGGGTGGAACCTTAACTCTCGAGATCGGATCCGATCCCGTCCAGGTCTTGAAGCTTGAGCCAGGAGAGATCTACCATGTGAAGCCGAATACAATTCACAGGTTCGGGGCTGGGGTGCATGATGATGTGGTTCTTGTTGAAGTTTCAACGCCTGAATTGGATGATGTTGTAAGATTAGAAGATGATTACTCTCGTTAGTCTACTATTTAATATCAACTATGAAAGAAGAAAAAAAGAAAGCGCGGTCCGCAGGGTTCATCATCGTAAGACAACGTGATGGATCCTGGGAGGTGCTTGGTCTCCGTGTCTGGGGGAAGATTGATATTCCGAAAGGACATCTGGAGTCTGGTGAAAGTGACCTGGACGCTGCAAGGCGTGAGTGCTTTGAGGAAGCGGGTATCGATGTCTCTAAAAAAGATATGAGATGGGGAACGATTCACTTCACGGCAGAAAGACCTCAGAAGGATGTTGTGATATTTCTTGCTTCCACTGATCAGAAGCCTGAGATCAAGCCAAATCCTGAGACTAAGCAGTACGAGCATGACGGCTACAGATGGATGTCTTGGGACGATCTCAGACGATTCTCATACCCGTATCTTCGCAGCGCAATTGATTGGGCTCAGTCAACAGTCGAGAGGAGCGGTTGAACCATGTCTATCTTCAAGCATCATGAATCCTCTGCTGATCGATCAGCCTCGGATCGCTCTCGTCACAAGCAGAAAATAGAGAAAGCAATTCGAGAGGGGGTTCATAACATAGTATCCGAAGAATCTATCATCGGACAGGATGGAAAAAAGCGTATCAAGATTCCCGTTCGTGGCATCAAAGAATGGCAGTTCATCTATGGATCTAACAAGAACAATAAGCAAGCAGGCTCAGCTCCCGGTACTGATATTCAGCAAGGTCAGGTCATCAAGAAGGGAAAGCAGCAACAGCAGCAAGGAAACGGAGAGCGAGCAGGAAAGGATAAGGGGGAGGAATACTACGAGATTGAGCTGACCCTGGAGGAGCTTGCCTCGTACCTCTTTGACTCGTTAGGTCTACCGGATCTCGATAAAAAGAAGCTGAAACAGCTCAAAGAATCAAAGCCGAAGAGACATGGTCACAGGACAAGCGGCATTCTACCGCGTCTTGATAAGAAAGAGACGATGATCAAGAGGATCCGTCGAATGTCATCTGCTCGAAGAGCTGGAAATATTGAGGTTGATGAGGACGGAAACGAGGTCTTTCCGTTTCACGATGATGATCTCATGTTTCATCACATCAAGGATAAGCCGAAAGAGGCAACAAACGCTGTCATCTTTTTCATGATGGACGTCTCTGGTTCGATGACAAAGACAATCAAGTTCATCGCACGTTCATTTTTCTTTCTTCTCTATCAGTTTCTTCGTCACAAGTACGATGAGATTGAGATTGTTTTCATCGGTCATACGACCGAGGCATTTGAGACTGACGAGGATTCATTTTTTAAGCGTGGCGAGTCGGGCGGAACATTTGTATCCTCAGCTCCTAAACTTGCGCTTGAGATTATCAAGAGTCGCTTTCATCCATCTTCATGGAATATCTACGCTTTTCACTGCACAGATGGTGATAATTGGCAGGAGGATAACCAGGCAGCTTTTGATGCGTTCAAGTCTCTAGCAGCAATCTCCCAGATGGTAAGTTACTGCGAGATTAAGCCTACATCAGAGCGAGTCGCATGGGAGTCTGATAAATCAAGTGAGCTTTTTAACATGCTCTCGAAATTGCGCGATGAAAAGCTTAGAACGTTCACATTTAACTCCGCTGATGATATCTGGTCAACATTCAGAAAGATGTTTGGGGGTGCTAATTGAACGACTGGTCAATCTTAGATCTTGAAGAATGGGATGAAAAGATCTGCAAGATAGCTACATCGCATGGATTAGATTGGTATCCGATCGCTTACGAGACCTGCGACTATCGTGAGATGATCGGTCATATGTCATATCACGGAATGCCGAGTCACTACGGTCACTGGTCATATGGTAAGTCATTCGAACGTACGCATTTCATGTACAATGCAGGAGCTGAGGGACTTCCTTACGAGCTCATCATCAACTCCAATCCGTCGATTGCCTATCTGATGGAGGAGAATCCGTTTTACCTTCAGATTCTCATTATGGCACACTGCGTAGGTCACTCAGACTTCTTCAAGAATAATCGAACGTTTGCAGACACTGATCCTAACAACATTATCCAGCGTCTAAGAAACGCAAAAAAGAGAATACAAGGATACGTTGAGGACCCATCGATCGGAATAGAGGCTGTTGAAAAAGTTATCGACGCATGTCATGCAATTCAGTATCAGGTCGACAGGAAGCCGAGGTTCAAGCGCGACGACGTTGAGTTAAGAAATGAGATGTTTGAGCTTAAGAAGAAAGATCCTACGAGATACGCGCACCTCAATCCAGACAAAAAGCCCCTCCAGCCAGAATTTGATCTTCTAGGATTTCTAGCTAGCAGATCTGATCGACTTGAGGTCTGGGAGCAGGATATCATAACGATCGTTCAGAGCGAATCAAAGTACTTTTGGCCGCAGATACAAACTAAGATCATGAATGAGGGTTGGGCTTCCTTCTGGCACTACAAGATTGTTCATGAACTTGGGCTTCCTGATTCGATGCATATTCCGTTCCTGAAGACTCACAACCTCGTTATCAGGCCGTGGCAAGGTCGTATAAACCCTTACCATCTTGGATTCGAGATCTTCAAGAAGATCGAACGTGAAAAGGGAATTGAAGAGTGCTTCATAGCTCGTGAGTGCTGCTCTGACGAGAACTTCATATGGCAGTATCTCGATCGTGAGCTTGCTACCGAGTTAAATCTCTTTACTTACTCTCCGAACAGTGGAAAAGACCCTGATTGGGTGATCCGCGACATCTCGGATGAAGAGAGCTGGGAGGAAGTGCGACGGACCCTGATGTCGAATGTCGGTGGAAATTCGATACCTGTCATCTACATTGACGAAATTAAGAAAGACACTTTAGTTCTCCGTCATGAGCATGACGGTAGAGATTTAGAACTTGATTATGCTGATAGCTGCGTCAAGAAAATTTCTGATCTCTGGAAAGGCCCTGTTCAACTTTTTACAATCATTGAAGACGAAGAGTTCGAGATATCTTAATATAGCTGAAGGAGTATAACGTGGATTTTCTAAGCATCATCAAGAGCCAGCGCGAGGAATCTAACAAGGAAAAGTGGAATGGAACATTCCTGGACTACCTTAAGCTGGTGCAAGAGAACCCGACTGTGACCAAGCTTGCTGCTAGCAGGCTCGTTGACGCGATAGAATCATTCGGTGTTGAAAGACTCGATGATTCAAACCCTCGTTGTCGAAAGCTTTTTGATGGCGACAAGCTAAAGACATACGATTATTTCAATGATGATTTCTACGGACACGAGAGAGTCATTGCAAAGCTCATGAGATTTCTCAAGTCAGCCGCTTCGAAGGGTGAGGAGAGTCGTCAGGTTCTTCTTCTGATGGGCCCTGTTGGTTCAGGAAAGAGCGCTCTTGCCGATGGGGTCAAGAGAGCCCTTGAGAGAGCTGCAGAGCCTGTCTATCATCTCGATGGATGCCCGGTCAGGGAGGAGCCGCTGCACCTCCTGCCGAGGTCGCTGCGCCCCAAGATTGAGGAGTTTCTGGGTATCCACATAGAAGGTGACCTCTGCCCTGTCTGTCGTTTCCGCCTGATGAACGAATTTAAGGGTGAGTATGAAAAGTTTCCAATCGTGAGGAGCGGATTCTCGCAGCGTGGGCGTCGCGGTATCGCGGTTGTTCCACCGATGGACGCCAACTCCCAGGATGTTTCAGCCCTTATCGGGTCTGAGGATATCTCGAAGCTTGACAAATTCTCTGAAGATGATCCTCGCGTTCTTAATCTCAACGGCGCTTTCAATGTGGGAAATCGTGGTGTCGTTGAGTTTGTTGAGATCTTCAAGAATGAAATCGAGTTCCTGCACACAATTCTCACCGCGACTCAGGAGAAGCAGGTTCCAACCCCCGGAAAGAACTCGATGCTTTACTTTGATGGTGTCATCATCTCCCACTGTAATGAGTCGGAGTGGAATCGCTTCAAGTCTGAGCATACTAACGAGGCGATCCTTGATCGTGTGGTGAAGATTGAAGTCCCCTACGTCCTGGAGCTCACGCAGGAGATGAAGATCTATGAAAAGATGATCCGCAGATCTGATTTCAAGGCTCATCTTGCGCCTCACACCATTAAGGTCGCTGCGATGTTCTCAGTGATCAGTCGCCTGAAGCCTTCACAGAAGTGTGATCTTCTCACCAAGATGAAGATTTATGATGGTCAGGACATCGTCGAAAAAGGAAAGACGAAGAAGGTGGACATCAAAGATCTACGTGATGAAGCGAACAGGGAAGGAATGGACGGTATCTCCACCCGCTTTATTACGAAGGCGATCGATTCAGCCCTTACGGACTCTGACAAGTCATTCATCACTCCGATGAGAGTTGTCGATGCTCTTGTTAAGCAGGTGAAGGAGCAGATTGTTGATGAGGAGAAGAAGAAGAACTACCTTGAGATTCTCCAGAAGACGATCAGGGAAGAGTATCTGAAGATGCTAGAGGGTGAGATTGCCAAGGCTTTCGTCACGGCTTACGAGGAGCAGGCGCAGTCTCTCTTTGACAACTACATGGACAACGCTGAGTCTTACACGACGAAGCAGAGAATGAAGGATCGTGTTACCTCCGAGGAACGCGCACCTGATGAGAAGTTCATGCAGTCTATTGAGGAGCAGATTGGGATCACGGGCTCAGCAAAAGATGGCTTCAGATCAGATGTCACGGCGTTCATGCTCGCAAAGATGAGACGTAATCAGAAGGTTGATTATCGCTCGTATGAGCCCCTCAAGGAAGCAATTGAGGGATATCTCATCGCTTCGGTAAAGGACATGGCAAGAATTGTGACAAAGTCTAAGAGCCGTGACAATGAGCAGCAGAAAAAGTACTCAGAAATGATAGAAACGATGGTTCATGATTACGGTTATACAGTGGATTCAGCGGAGGAAATAATCACTTTCGCTTCCAATAACCTCTGGAGAGATTCATGAGCACCCACGTTGTCCGCCCTTGTCAAGTTAGATCTTCCAATCTCGGTACAAAGGGATTTTACTACATTAATGAGAACTCTAGCTTCTTCTCAGTTGAGCGGGACACACCTGTTCAAACTTTAAACTTTGTTTCATCTCGTGAATTTTCCGAGTGGCAGGCGGTTTCGATTGAAAATCGACTTGTCAATGGATCCATTCTCAATGATGGTCATGGAGTTTTTTGGATTTTACGAAAGAATTTAGCATAAAATTTCTCTATCGCTTAAAACTGCTTAGAGTCTTTGTAAGATGAAGAGAAAAGTAGTCGCTGTAAGCGCTTCCCAGATTAAAATCTGGGAACAGAAAATTTCTGACGTCACCAAGCTCTTGAGAAGTAAGAGTTGCTTCCTTAATCTTGGTGACTCGTCAGTCTCTCTTTTACCGAGTGAGTGTATTCGCGCGGTTTCGATGCTTGAGGTTGAAAGCGCACAGCGAAATCTTCTTCTGAGGTGCATGGCTGATGCTGAGTCTCGTTCAGCAGGAAGCTCGTTTGTTATGCTGTCGATGCTTTCCGGCGAAAGCATCGACGTTTCAGCATCTGGTAAAAGATTTAGAATTGATGATGTTCATAGAAGCTTACTTTTCTTTACGGGTAAGATTGCGTCCGATATCGTCATTGATTCTGTGAAAATCGCGGGTAGAAAAGGAAAAATTCTGCTCGACAAGAATGTCAGTGCAACTAGCGAAATAGTTTTCGGATCCCAAATCTGTAAATGGAAGCCTGATCAAGCTTTTTTTGCCGCTACCAATTCATCAAAAATTTCTGTCAGCGATTGTAGAGTGATTTTTATTGATGGAATCATAGAGAGTGTAGCTGAATGCCACCATCTGTTTCAAGCTTCGCATGATGATAAAATACCCTTGGTCGTCTTTTCTCGAGGATTTGCGGATGAGGTTATCTCAACAGCAGCGATCAATTTTCAACGACAGACAGCCCAGCTGATACCGATCGTCATTTCTTTCGATGAAGTTGGCGTGAACGCCTTGGGAGATTTAGCCTCTTGCTTCGGATCGGAGGTTATTTCATCCGATAAGGGTCAGCTAGTTTCATCGATAAAAATTGAAGACTGCAGATCAGCGTCTAGGGTAACAGCTACGTCTGATTTCACTGAGATAGAGTTTTCAGACAGTAGGGCTGACATCATCATAAAATCTATAACAGAAAAACTCAAGTACTGTAACGAGTTTGAGGCTGACATCTTGCGGAGACGTATTGACGCGCTCGGATCTGGCTCTGTGACAATCAGGATCGGGGCTGATCAAAAGTCGAAAATAGGCATTCTAAATGATCGCGTCGATTTCGGTGTTAGATTCGTAAAGTCCTGTATGTCAAGTGGGTTGTCCAGCTTTAATGATGTGAAAGTACCTGTATTGTCAGTAAAAGTTGGAGTTGAGAGCGCAAGATCATTTACCGAAATGCTTAAAAGCTGCGGTTGCTTGGTGGAGGTCGATCGACATGTGGGTTGACGCGAGAGGTAATCAAAAAAAGTTTGATGAAATTATCGCTCAAATTGATACCGGCTGTGAAGTCTTTGTTGGATCTGATTCCCAACTCAACAATGACTCGTGGGTCTGCGCGTCCATCATTTGCTTGTATCGACCTGGAAACGGTGGGAAATTTTTTGTTTTGAGGGACATAAAGAGCAAAGGAACGTATTCATGCTTAGAAGATCGACTCTTGTCTGAGGTTTACAGCTCTATTGACGTTGCAGCGCAGATTAGAAAAATCTGCCCGAACTTAAAAATACATGTTCATGCCGACGTTGCGTCTAGTCCAAAAAGTAAGTCGAACAAAGTTGCTAAGCTGGTTGAAAGCTACATCTCAGGGATGGGCTTCACAGCTGGAATTAAACCTGATGCTTGGGCTGCAGCCGCAATAGCTGATAGATTCACAAGATAAGTTTTACTTTTTTTTGCTTTTTATGAAATTTATATCAAGAGGTTCAAATGAGTGTTGAGTCAGAGATTGGTCAGATTTCAAGAAACGTTATCGGAGCATCGGCAGATGCAGCTTCTGCTAACCTAGCTCAGTTTTTAAAGAGTGAGGGTCTGTCTGATGAGAAGATCATCAGGGCAACTTCGATCGTCAAGTCTACCATCGAAAGTGTCGGTTTCAGTGGAGTCAATCAGTACGTCTCCTTTTTTAAGAACATCGGTAATGTCCCCACCCGTAAGTGATCAACTCGGATTTTAGAATGCAAGGTGTTAAGCATCTAATACAGTGTCACTGTGTTCTACCTCAATTCAAAAATCACGAGAATCCTACATTTCACAAATTTGTAGTTTTCTCGGTGATTGATGATTCTGACACAGTACAACCCAAACTTGCTCAGTGCAATAACTGCGGAGTCATCCATAAGGTGGTTGATATCTGTAAATCTGAGCTTACCACCAAAGAAGAATCCAGGTCACTTTCTAGCATTGACGATATCAAGTTTTCAATTCCTAAAGAGCTTTCCAGTATTCTTGAATCATATCAATGTGATACTGCAACTTGGGAATACGCAGAGTGGGTTTACCTTACCAAGGCTCCGGATCAGTATCTGATACTGACCAAAGAGGAAGATGACGAAGGTGAGTTGCACGGGAAGAGGCTGCTGTTCGTAGAAAATGACAGATACAGGATTGAGGTTTTTTAATGGCTCAGAAGATAGGGGAAACTGATACCGAAAAATGGGCAAACCAGATGCTGGTCTGTCGTCAAATTGTCGGAGAGGTTCTTCGATTTGGCGTTGACCAGCGTCAGATTCTGAATATCATAAAACTTTTGGCAATGGAACTTGAAGATCGTGAGGCTCTAGTCGCGATCTCAGCTATTACCAGTGAGGCGCTTGAAGAAGCGTCCGGTTCATCAAAAATAATAACAACGGAGTAGAAAATGGCAAATGACGCAATTCTTGAGGCGTGGAATAAGGTCAAGGTTCTAGTGGATTCGATGGATATCGATATTCATAAGAACGCAGGAGGTAATGTTTCGGCTGGCGTTCGTTCTCGACGTGGTCTGAGGTCTCTTAAGAAGGAGGCCGCAGCCCTGATCAAGTCGATGGTCGAAGTAGAGAAGAGCAGGAAAGCGGCTGAGTAGATGCCAGCTTCGATCTACAGGATGGCGGGTAGACCTCATTTTACCGAGGCTCCGCCCACGAATCCTGAAGCACTCGAAACGAGTGCCAGCGGTCCAGATGCTGTTGCTGTTAGTGAGGAAGTGATCCAGGAGGAGGTTGTTGTTGATCCTCCGGTTGAGAGTGAGAAGGTAGAAGAGCCAGCAGCTCTTTCACCTATGCCAAATTGGGATCCAAGTTGGTCAAAGTCACAGCTGCTAGCTGTAGCGACCAAGCTAAATCTTGAAATGTCCATCACAAATACGAAAACAGAAATTATCTCCGCGCTAACAGCAGCGACGCAGAAGTAAAGACGAAGCCTCACTCAAGGATAATTTTCTGGAGTGAGGCTTTTTCTAACTGACAGATCCTCATTCTCGTTATCTCAAAAATATCTCCTATCTGCTGCAGCGTCATTCCTTCGTCGTTTCTGTTCGCAGCTATCACAGCGCAGTTGAGATTCTGCTCTGATCTCATCCATTGCCTGCAGCTCTTCTTTTCACAGGTGATGTCTCTCTTTTCACGCTCTGCAAAGCAGGTCGTGTCTTTTATCACTTCAGCAGACTTTTTATCGATGTTCATATATTTGTTTCTCTTAACGAATATCTTTATCATAGAGGTCAGGATTTTCAACCTCGACAGGAAAACTTGAGCACTAGAAAGATTTTAGTTGTCGACACCTCAGTCCTTCTTCATGACATGCAGAGTATCCATTCCTTTCCAGGGAATGATGTTGTTCTACCGTTGGTCGTTCTTGAGGAGCTGGATCGTTTTAAGGAACGTCAGGACCTTCTTGGCTCGTCAGCTCGCTACGTAAATCGATTTCTGGATCAACTTCGAAAGAACGGTCACCTCCAGAATGGTGTTTTGGTCCCAGGGGATCAGACAGTTCGAGTTGAAAGTGAGCTGCGTCTATTGGGCACTCGGATGCCCACTGGCCTTGACGTGGGGAAAGGTGACAACCAACTCATTGCGGTGGCTCTCGGCCTCCAGGAGAGTCACCCAGGGACCGTAGTCGTGGTCGTGACAAAGGACATCAACCTTCGAGTCAAATGCGACGCTCTGGGTCTTACAGCCGAGGATTACTGTAGAGATCACATCAGGAGCGTCAAAGAAGGACGTCAAATGTTCTCAGGTAATGAGAACATTGAAATTTCTGATCGTGACGTAGACTCATTTTACGTAATGAAAGAACTTGCAACGTCAGAGGACATGCCGGATCTTTTTCCCAATCAGTTTGTCTGTTGCAGTTCAAACCTTGATCCGAAGAAGTCATTTCTTGCGATTCATAAGAACGGAAAGCTTCTTCCACTAAACTACAAGTGCAATAGCATAACAGCGCGAAGCAAAGAGCAGAAGTTTGCCCTGCATGCTCTGCTCGATCCTGAGATTCCACTCGTGTCTCTATCTGGTTTGGCTGGTAGCGGAAAGACGTTTCTTACTCTTTGCGCTGCGATGCACGGATTCGGTGACAAGACATACAAGAGAATCGTTATTACAAGGTCAATTGAGCCAGTTGGCAAAGATCTTGGATTCTTACCAGGAGATATCAACGATAAGATGGCTCCTTGGCTTTCTCCGATAGTTGATAACTTCAGACAAGCATTCGGCGAATCAACTTTTTTTGAGATGATGAGATCACGTGGAGACATTGATGTTGCTCCGCTGTCTTTTATTCGAGGTAGAACATTTAGCGATGCGTTCATAATAGTCGATGAAGCCCAGAATACTACAATTCATGAGCTGAAGACGATCATCACTAGAACTGGGAAAGGGAGTAAGATCGTTCTGCTCGGTGACACAGATCAGATCGATACACCTTACATCGATAGCTATTCAAACGGTCTTACCATTGCTGTTGAAAAGCTAAAGACTTCTGTCCTAACCAGTCACGTCACCCTTGAAAGAGGTGAGCGTTCAGAACTAGCTACTCTTGCGGGTCAGATGCTCTAGCTCTGAATATTTATGTCCAGAGGTTTTCATGCCGACAAGAATAGATTTACAACGTTATAAAAAGACGTATCCGTTCATTCGTCGTGAACCTCGACTCGTATTCACATCAAC
>Ga0181349_1000555_pt1 | contig 16042 bp, 7 predicted proteins | sample Su13VDMM110SD_FD_130106 | JGI IMG/M metagenome (GOLD analysis project Ga0181349, IMG submission 130106) | Freshwater viral communities from Lake Michigan, USA - Su13.VD.MM110.S.D | ecosystem: Environmental > Aquatic > Freshwater > Lake | place: USA: Michigan | collected 2013-07-16 | reverse complement strand
GGAATTGTGGGCCGCTGCCGCCGTACCGCCATAACCGCGCGTAACAGTCAGCGTGCCGGTGTTGGCATCCGTTATAACCACGTTAGTCACCACAAGTTTCTCATTATCAATTATGAGAATTTCGTTTACCGCAATATCATCAATGGTATCTGTCAGGCGGGTGGCACTGGTGTTCGGGGTTCCGTAACCCACATACGGAATTGATAAATCGCCAATTAGAATAGCGCTCTGAGAAACTGCCCACCCCTTAATGGTCTTTGGGAACGCCAACTCAGTAGTTGCAGCCAGCGCAACCTCCTCAATGTTTGCCTGTGGGTCATAAAATGTAGGGTCGGGGGCAATTAAGTCAAAAGAAATAACATTACTATTGTAATCCCAATCATCGTCGCTGTTGAATTCGTATTGCATGCCAGATTCGAGCAGCACATCGATATCCCGTACCGCACCCTTTCGCCGCCTATCGGGGCTCTCGAACGATAAATCTGGCGGTAGTATTTTTCGCAACACACCAAGGTTAAGTTCGCCGGCAACAGGTTGCTTGTTTACACGGAAAAGCGCGAGCAATTCAGCCCGCTTGCGATAATATTCTTCGCGGTTTTTAGAATTCTCCCTAAACTCAAGTGTTATTTTGCGGGGTTGCAGGCGATAGCCCAACAAGGTCTTGCCGTGCTGAAAAGGGCCTTTTTGCTCTACATATGTAACCTCCGGCATTCCGTACCCGCCAGCAGACATAATGGCGCGCGCACTGTAATCCTGCAGCAAAAACTGCGTGGCACGTGTTTTTACACCTGTCGTTGTGTCTCGAATCCCGACAATGCCAAACTCCGGATCGATGTAGGAGCTCGGCGGAATGTAGTAGTCAAATTCTTTCTGGTCTATGCCTTTGTTCATGGTTATTTGTGATTATAAGTTATAGCCTGATATTAGTAGGCGCCACCGGGCACCGTCATCGTTTGCTGTACCGGCGACCCTACTTGGTTAGTCCATTTAGACGAATCTCTTTGTTTAGCCCATTGAGCGGAAAGCGCCGCGCCAACTTGGGAAGACACATCGGGGGGTTTGCCCTTATTATTGTTAGTTATACTCACGGCAGATTGGCTTTGGCTACTATTGTCTTGGTAACCGTCACCATAAGAATTGATGTTGCTACCACCTTTTTTTCTGCCTTTCATCATTGTAGGATCAATTCCACCCTCGGTTGCCATCATAAAACTTTTCGTACCACTGCCAGCTGAAGCCGTAGATGATTTAGTTATTGGTGTTTGCAACGAGGCAGTTCTTGCGTTCATTGCCGCTATTCTCGCAGCATCGCTGGCTGCGGTTTCTTTCGCTTCGTAGCCTGCGTCTCTCTTTGTCGCCTTCTCCGCCGCTGCGTCAGTTTTCCCCTGTTTCAGTTTTTTAGCGTCTTCCGCATCCTTTTTCGCCTCTGGACTTTTCATCATATTCGTAGCCATAAGCCACACCTTTTCTAGTGTGCTTGCGTCCGCGCCCGGTTCTCTTACCTTATCCCCCGTAAGGTCCTCCCAAAGTCCTGTAACTGCCGCCTCCAATTGCTTTGCGGTTATATCTGGTGTGTAATCAACTGAAAAATCCAACATCGGGGCCACCCCCTTCTGCTTTTCAAACTCAGCGACGGCACCAGCTTCCCCAGCCCACTCTTTAACTTTGGCTACCCCATAACCAACCCAATCATAACTTGCGACCTCCCCCATAATTTTAAAATTCTTAATCAGATGTTTTATTATGTCTACAACATTTTGGATTCTGTTGTAAAAATATGTGAGCCAGCCAATTACGTTTGTAAAAGTGCTGCTGGTTTTAGCCCCGCCAACCGCATCCATAAGAAATTTCCACAGATCTTTGAAAATTTGAATACTCTTTATACCTTCCCACAGCCAATTAATAAGTTCAACAAAAATCATAATAACAGAGTAAATAGCCTGCACTAATCCAAAAAATACCCTGATAATAAACATTACTATTTCAATAACCATCTCAATCACGTACCAAGCAGCCATCATGGTGCCATAAAATACAATAGCTATAATTGGGACAAGAACTTTGATAATAAAGTTGTAAAACATAATAAATGGCCACAGCAGCCAAGTCATCCAGTCGAACGTAATAGCGATAGCGGTATTAAACATGGTAAAGACCGGCTTAATTGCGGTTTCCCACACCGACACCATCCTGTCCCAAATAGCCATCATCACATATGTAACGACATCTGATAACACCAGAAAACCGTTCCATAACATGTAAATAGGCGATAAAATTAGATAAAGAAATTCTGTAATTGCGGTCGTTATACCGCCAATGTCGTAGTACAACCCCCACATTACGGCAAGAATTGCGACGACAGCCCAAGTAAAAGGACTCGTTATAGCAGCGCCAACAAAACTAAATATCACTCCAATAAACTGCAAAATCGCGATAAACTCGGCGACCACAAAGCTCATTGGAGCCAGAATCGCTGCAATAAAGCCGCCCGATCCGGCTGCAAAAATGCCGGTGAGAAACGCCCAAAGTCCCCCAGCAGCTCCGATTGCCAGAAAAGGAGCCTTAATCAACGCCCAAATTCCAGAAAGGCCACCCGTTACTAACATGGGAATAGCTTTAAGGAATAGGTCATCAAAACCGCTAGCAAAGGTTGCTTTGATCGTGCCCATTACCCCCTTCGCCGCATCATCGGCCACCGGTAATAATTTCTTTGACATCGCTGCAAGCTCATCCATCTTGCCGCCGCCCTTCGCCACACTCGCAATATCGTCGCCAATAAACTTGGGCTGCTCAAAACCAAACTTCTTTGCTGTTTTACCCCTCATCGTATCTACGTCAATCTCTAGCTTATTTGCTGCTTGTATATCTTGAAAATCAAGAATGCTATCCAACTTTGCCAGTTCTATTTTTTTCAAATTGCCAAGTTCTATATCAAGAGTTTCTCTGGCAATTGTCTCGGCAGCCTCGCGAGCCTTTGCTATCTGGGTATCATGCCGCTGGCCACTAAACCAATCCAGAAGTTTTTCTTGGTCAGTCCACCCTTGCGCTTCTAGCGCAAGAGCATCCTTTGCCCGTTTTGCTGTTTCATCAAAAGCACTCATCTCCGTCGCCAGCCTTTTTGCGTACTCGGCGTTGTAGGAATCTGTAACTCTTTTAACACTAATTTCGTGTGCCGCCCCTAACCTGTCGTAAGACTTCGAAGCGAGGTCTTCTAGGGAAGCTATTCCAGCCGCCTCCTCCTTAAGTGCTTTGGCTCTCCTTATCGTCTCATCCAACTGCGCCTCTTCGGTAAATGTCTTTAGCTTTACCGCGTTATCCCTTGCCGTTATTTCCGCTTTGCTCATTAGCTCATAAGACTTAACGCCCCGCTTACCACCGGCTTCAAAAACTGCGTCATCAAAAGAAGTCTGCGCTCCCTTGGCTTTGTTGTAGTAAGTCGAAATATCATCAGTTGCGCTAGTCCAAGTATCTTTTGATTTCTTTTTTATCTTTTCCCACACACCCGCGCTTTTCAATTCCTGCTCTACTAATACTTTTTCTAAACCCTCGATCTTGGGCAGAGTTTGGGTAACCTCATCCCCAAGTTCCTTCAGAGTTGCTACGATACTCTTCTCCATAGCCGCAGCTTCTGCAGTAGACCTTGTAAAATGAACTTTTAGTCCATCTGCCATCTCGTCGCTCCATTTGCCAGCCGCCTTCATAATACTAACCTCTTTCTCAAAGCCAACCACATCGAAAAATGGTTGCTTTTGCAAAGCAGCAAGCCCTTTTTCGAGAGTAGTTATATCTTCCCCCAACAAACCCACATGCCTTCGTGCATCATTAAGTTGATCCGTAGCCTCTTTTAGTAATTTCGGATCGCCCTTATCTAATATGCCGGCCAGCAACGACTGTCCGCCGGCTTTCTCAGTTTTCACGCCTAAACCCATTTGCCCGCGCATCAGCTGTAAATTCGCCAAAGCTCCTGCGTCAGCAGCGGCGGGCGCAATACCAGTAGCCAGACTTGCAAGAGAAATTCCAGTTACAGCCACAAGCGCCCCGTTCAGCAGCCATACAGCAGCAGTGATTTCCGCCAGTGCAATTAGCACAGGAAGAATCTTTTCCCTGTTCTCACTAAGAAAAGTTATAACAGGCTTAAATGCTTTTTGTATAGCCTCAAGACTTTCCTTTAGCTTATCAGACGCCCAACGGAGAGTTTGTATAATGGTAGCAACCTTGCCTACTGCGGTCTCAATATTTTCAGCCCACCCCTCAGGTAAAAGTTTTTTAAGTATCTCCGTAATCTTGTCAGCAGCGCCTTGCGCTTCTTTGCTGCCGGGGTTGGATTTCCAAAGTTTTACAATTTCATCAATGACACCTAGCTTAAAGGCAACATAAATGCCTTGGATAATCCCCTTAATTGTTGCGATTGGAACTAATATCAAATCGGCAATTTTGTCCATTGTGCTTGGCAAAATCCCGAACTGTATGCCAACGTTCGTGATTCCTGTTTTAATGTCCTCGAATCCCTCTGCGTTTACTCTCCGCATGTCGGCTATAGCCATATCTACTGGCAATTTGGTGCTAAATTCACTTTCAAAAATACGGTTAACGCCGTTTTTCATATCCTGCACGTTTTGCCGAAATAACTTCCCCTCCCCTGTGCTTGCGTCAAACATTTTCTTTGTGTTTGCGTACCAACCATCGAGGCTCGCCTTGTGTTTGTCAACGAAATCCACCACACCCTTGTTGCCTTTGTCGTATTCCCAAGTCAACAAGCCCACTGCACCCGTAATCAAACCTAGTGGTGTTAAAAAGAAACCAAGCGCTGTAGCGGCTGCCATCGCAAAACCGGCAATCCGATTAAGGAAAGCCAACCCCACAACAACTTTGACTACGTTTTCTCCCACATGCCAAATTTTGTCAAAATTATCCCTGAGGCCCTTCAGGGCATCGTTTACAATCCAAAGCCCTGATTTTTTAGGATCAATCCCCTGAATAAAAGTTTTTGTAGCCTCCCACGCATCGGTTACTTTTTTCTTAATTTTAAGAAAAATATCCTCTAAACTCAAAAGGATTGCAGCAACTGGCCCGTTTTTATCTATGAACTCATCAAAGGACGCAATAATCTTGCTCATGAATGATTCGGGTATTGGTCCCGCAGCTGCTTTTAATTTGTCCTGCTCTATGGTAGCTAAAGCTAGTTTGTCCGCTAACTCTTTAGATAGCTCCGTGGTTTCAGACAAAGACTTACTCGTCTCAACATAGGTAACGGTGCCATCCTCCATCCGCTTCATTTCAGCTACAATACCTTTGTAGGTATCATTTTCCGTTTTACCCGCTGCTTCTAAAAGTTTTTTCTTATCTATAAGCAGCTGGTATTCGGGACTTAAATTTTTAAGGGGATCGCCCATTGCCTTAAGCGCTTTCTCGCTCTTGGCTAGCTCCGCGTTATTAGTCTTTTCTTTGTCTGTGAGTTTCTGTAAATCTGCAGCGGTTACGCCCCGCGCCGTATTAAGTGCGTCCAGCGATTTTTCTGTTTTTGCGTGCGCCGCAGTAAGATTAATATATTCCCTACTGCCTGTCTTATTCGCTTTTTCAAGTGCTACTATTTTCTTTTCTTCCTCTATGTAAATTGCCGCGAGCGCCGTATGGCTTGCCTGCGCTGCTTTGTTCACCCCCGTTGACGCAATTATTTGGTCTTTTAGATTAGCCTGCGCCGTTTTAGCAAAACCCGCTTGTGCAGTTAAATCCGAGAAAGCTCTGCTTTGGCTCATGCCATCTCCGGCAGTATTATTTAGCGCCACCCCCAATTCCTTTATTATTTTTTCGGCGTGACCGGCCTCATCTGTTGCATTGACAAATTCCTTGTTCACTGGACCATTAATCATCGTGCTTAGGTCCATGAAACCCTGCATCAAGAGACCAACTTTATCTGCAACAACTTTTAGTCCCGGCGCAAGATATTCCCCGATTCTGTCTCCAAACCCCTTAATTGCCTTCAGCGCATCCCCTTGTGTAAATGGCCTGACAAGCTCAATCATTATGCCTTTTCCAGCTTCCATTGTTCCTTCAAAGAAAGCTGCAAGGGATAATTTATTAATATCCTTAATCGCATTCTGCAACCCGAAAAAACTCTCGTTGATTTGTTGGTATGCAGGCGTATATTTTGTGTCAACCATCGCCATCAAGTTTTGGTTAAACTCTTCAAAAGGAATCTTTCCCTTGGAAACAGCGGAGGTGAATTCCTCGGTGCTCATCCCCATCGCCTCAGCCATCTGATTCATGCCCATGCCAGCCATGTTCATTTGGCGCAATTGGCGGGTCATAACCTTGCCTTGGGATTTCATCTGACCCATTGCGTATCCGAGCCGTGTGATATGCCCCTCGTTTCTTCCTGTTACAGTGGCAAATTTTATGAATGCTTCGGTTGCCTTCAGCGATTCCTTTGCGGTAAATCCAAATGCCTGCCCCTGTTTCATTACATCCAAGATTGGTTTGCGCTCGAACGGCGACTGCAGGGCCATTCTAGTTAACGATTCAAGCATCTCGTCCGCAGGCTTCTTGGCAAGCCTCATTGCCTCGTTAATGTCATTTACTTGGTTAATTTGGCGTTTAGTTTCGACTTGAAATGTTTCCCCGTGCTTACTTCTAATCGCAGCTGCCTTGTCCTGAATCCTAGTCTGCTCAAGTATTGCATCCTCCAAATCAGCGTACAGGCGCGCTCTTTGCGGGAGGTCCTCGTTTGCCGTGTCTTTTGCTACCTCCTTATTCAGCTTATCTATGGCGTCTTTAATGCCATCTACCGATTTCTCTTTACCACGCGCCGCTTTATCAAAAACTCTTGCTTCTTCTATATCCGCTGCTGTAAGCTCGTATGTAGCCTCCGAAACATCCGTGACCGTCTGGCCCATTCCAATCTCAATGGCCATCATCGCTTCAATAGATTGGGTGGTGCGTTCGAAATCGGCAATTGTGTTAAATGCCTCTGTCCCCATATCTTTGAGCCCGGTGATGACCGACTTTATTGCATCGTATACTCCAACGCCAATGGCCGTGGCTAATGTATCGGCTTGGTCAGCCGCAGCGGTAAACCCAAAACCACCCGCTGCTTGATCGGTAAGATTTTTTACGGCACCGGCGGCATTATCCAGTGCGCTAATAAACGCCTGTTCCGACTCTGCAACGAGCCTTACGCCAACATCACTTAAAGCCATGCTAAATCAATCTCGGCAGACTACAATTTCAGGGCAATATTCTTTTTGAAGAACCGAGCAACATTTTCGATAATTTGACTAGCCCTGTTTTTGTTTATGGCAACCAAATCATCTTCGCCTAAGTCCGAAAACTCCAGCTCCTTTTTAGTAACTTTATTTTTGGGCTTTACCTTCTTGGTTTTACCACCCTCGCCTTCATCTTCCAGCCCTGCTTTGAGCAGCATTTCCAGCTCGGACTCGGAGTCTCTTATCTCATCCTCTGTTTGGGACAGCGACTCGATAGCTTCCTCGTCGTCTTCATTCCCAATAGTTTCCTGCGCAAGAGCGTCTTCGTCATCTAGGGCAGCGCTCATATCGTAGTTGTTATTAGTGCTTTCTGGAGAAAATTCATCAATTTCATCGTCGTCTTCAGTTCCTATTGGCGCCGCTGCTGCGCTTGGCGCTTCTGGAACAGCAGCTGCGGGCGCAGCTGGATCGACTGGTGCAACTGGTGGTGGTGTGCCTGCTGGCGGCACGCTACCATCAGCTGGCGGCACAGCAGCCCCCTGCTCTGCGTCCACTTGATTCATAAGATTTTCAGCCCCTTCGGCCACCTCTGCATCGGTTGGCAGCGCTTCACCCGGCACGCCCGGCACAGCTGCTGGTTCCTCTATGATTGGCGCTTCATATGGAAACGGCACGTCCGCCCGCTCGTAATCACTGTAAGATTCAACAGCAAGTTGATCAGATGGCAAAAAGTCGCGCGGCAAATCTTTGTAATCTACAAGCATTTGCAGACCTTGCTGCGCCGTAATAATGCCAGACTGAATAACTGAGCCGACAAATTGCGCACGCGCATTTGCAACCGCCGCCGCATTTTGCTCGTCGCGATAATCCTTTTCAACAAAATAAAAGTTGACGTATTCCCCAAACACAAACTCATTAAGCATGTGCGTGAAGGCTTGCCGCCACGCCACCGTCGCCCCCATCCCTTTTGATTTCTCATCAAGCACGCGGCTTTGCGTGGCTGTCCCTAATCCCTTGCCCGAAGATAACGGGGCGATATCCTGCACATCAAGCCCAAGCGCCCGCGCGTAAATTAGATATGCGTTTTGCCGCTCCTCTTCTGGAACAAACCCGCTTGGAATTTCTGCAAGCGGAACTGTTACTAATTGCGGCGGTTGATCACCGGCGATTGTTGCAATTGCCGCGCCCATATAGGATTGCACACCGCGTCGCGCAGCTTCTCCCTGTGCCGATTGCAGAATGTCATCCACATGCGATTTCAATACACCGCTCAAAAAGTGAATTGCCAGCGGTTTGCGCCCAGCCACTTTTTCGCGCATAAACTGCTCAATCGCAGACATCTTGTAAATTGTGTTATAGGCCCGTTCTGCGGCGCAATGCCCAACCCCGTAATACAGCTCACGGTGGTCCGGCATATCAGAAAGCATAAACACCTGATGGTCTTTCATCTCGTGGATTGCGCCGCGCCGGTCGCGATACAGAACCGGTATTTGCGGGTCGCCGGTACGCACGCAACGATGCGGGTCTAAATGCATTAACCCAAGTACACGCGAGCCGCTGGATCGTGTAGCCCGCACAATTTCCACAAAGGCCCCGTTGCCCGTAAGCAGAAATGCCTGCATATGCTTGGAAATAAAATTCACCCAGCCCATGCCCGCTTCGGACGCCATCAACAAGTCATGCCCCTTGCGCGCCCGCAATCCAATTTCACTCTTTACCACAAACCCAAGCGCAGCCATTTTTGTTGTTGCCACGCCTACAGCTGACTGCCACATATCCTCGTGGTATATTGTCGCGGCTAGAAAATCATCCCGCTTCTGTGACCAAAACTGCGGCAAATTTGGCGGCAGCGAAAACATAGACCCGCTGTCCTGCGGCATATAGAAGTAATTAACAACACCGTTTTTAGTGGCTTGTGTTACTTCATCAGCCGTTACGGAACGGCGTTTCATTTCCTCAATATCTTGCAGCATAATTTTTCTCTAATCCCTCTCGTATCTCACAGCCCACGCCAAATAGCGCAAAGCATCCAAGCCGTGGTCAAATTCCTTGACCGGCTTACCCGAAACATCATCCCGCCGGTAGGACGTAAACTCCTTGATTAAATGCGTACAACGCGGGTGAACCTTCAGCCGCCGCACTCCATTTAGGTCAACTCCCACCATTGCTTGTAGTATACCTATGCTAGCCTCTACATCGTATGCTCCACGGCGAGTATAAATGCCCCGATTGTGCAATCTGCCCTTTAATTCCGCCGCGCTTCTGTCAACCACGCTAAATTCCGGCTCTGGATAAGGCATATTAGAGACCCGTTCAATTTGCTCTTCTGGTAATTGCTTTACCGCATAATCCTCGTTGAAAATTACCAGCGTTCCGTTTGTTCGCATTTGCGCAAGTAAAAACACGCGCGGATGCGAGCCGGCGGTATAAGTGCCAATGTCCGAGTCGTAATGCCCCGAATAACCATCGTCAATTCCCCACAAAATCACCCCGCCTTCTGGCGTGTAATCAGCCGTTTCGCTCACATTGCCATCATTGCCTGCGCTCCAAGTTTCGTACACCTGACCAGTCGCCTGCGCCCATTCCCCAAGCAAAAACCGCTGTCGCCGCAAACCAGTCAGCTCATCTAGCGTGCGTATGTAAGCCGTGCCCTCACTCGTCCACTCACCCCCCGTGTGCAGCTTGGGGTTGTCTTCATGAATGGACTGGTAAAAATTCATGCGTGGCGTGTGTGAACGGGCGTACAGCCAGTGCGTGGGCGTGTCTGGATTGCAGTCCCCTATGATTTGCTGGAAAGGCATTTTGAAGTTGCGCAAACGGGTTGTAAGTTTTTCCCACTCTTCCAAACTTAATTCCGTTGCTTCTTGGGCGAAAATCATGTCGTAGTCAGTGGACATGACCTTGGCCTTGTTGTCGCGCCCGCTTTGTTTTAGACCGGCGATGATAATTTCTGAACTGTTAGGGTACACATACGAGGTTCGTGTTTCGCGCCTAGCCCCGCTTAACATTGGAGCGCCAGATTGAAACACATCGCGCTCCAGTGTAACCAGAGCGCTTTCATTCAAACTTTCACGGGTTTTGCGCACAATCAATATGCGCGCACCCTTGTATCTTTGTGCGTAATAGTGAAGCTTCTCAAGACATGCGCGACTCTTTCCTGTTCCCGCTGCTCCGCTGATTACAACTTCACGCCCTTTGTCCAAAAACATCCGCAGGGCTGCGCCCCTCAACTCCGGCGGCTTGGTCGCCGTCTCCTGTTGGGTTTGCGCTCGCAAGCGTATCAACGAGCCTTCGAGTTTCATGTCCTGAAACCCCCGCTGCGACAAGTAACTCTTTAGCAATGTCATCCCCCAATTCTTTAGTAACTTCTTCAGCAGTTATTAACCGCTGACGCAACAACATTACCACCTCCTCGCGCCAAGTCACCGAAATAGCTGTGGGCGCATAAAGCCCCCACATTGCTGCTTCTCTGTCCGCGGCCCGCAAGGCAACGTTTAGGTTCCCCTCTTCAAAGGCGCGCCGCCGCACCTCCCGAAACACCTCTGCGATTTCGCCATATTTGTTGCCCAGCTTTGTCTGCTGGACAGAGCGCAATCGCTCAGTTGCCTGATTAATATATGTTTGCGCCTGCCGTTTCTTAATTCCAAACAGCTGCGCAATATTGGCAATAATCCGCGGCGTATCCCCGCCAAGCACAATAAAGTCGTAGACAATCCCGATGCGGCGTTCAAATTCAATTTTGTCTACTCTGCCAGCCATTTTCTTGCCTTATCCCATATATTAGCACATTTGTACGGCAATCAAGCCCGTCGATGCGCCACCAAAACAGCGCCAGCAATTCCTAGCCCATAGGGGATAACCATAATCCAAGATGGGCTTATGAAACAAGCTGCCAGCATCGAAATCCAAAAACTAATGCAAAGCGTGCAATGCATTCCGCGCCCGTACCACTCTCGCTGCCCAACCATGCCGCGCAATTTGCTGAACAAATCAAACGGCCCATCTTCTTGACCAATCATAAAAGAAATGCGGTATGTAGCCAGCGCTGCCACCAGAAACGTAAAATAAACCATTGCGTCTTTATTCTCCTGTGTTTGTAAAGTTTGGCGCGCCTAACCCCGTGCGGATTAAGGCGCGCGCGCGGCACCTAATCCCTGATTTTTTTAGGGCGGCCAGCTTTGCGTTTGCCGCTTGGCGTGCTGGTGTTATTTTCCAGTTCCGTAATATCGTCAAAGTCATCTTGGGGTTTCAGAGTTTGTTTTAGCGCATCAGCGTCGAGCATGGGCATCGATGATTTTGGAGCAACAATTCCGCCTGCGGGTGTCTTGGGGATTACAGCGTTGACAACTTCTGGTATATGTAAATTATCTGCAATAACGACTTCACGCGCCACAGCGCGCCAGTACGAACTCATCGCCAATTTTTCCACATCATCTTTGTGTACTTTCTCGTATTTTTCCTCGGGGTTGTTGCCACCGCGATACTTGCGCCCCATTCCGCCAAAAAAGGTCATTCCGCCGACCTGTGGGCCGATAAACTCCATTCGCGCAAATCCGTCTTCAATATCCACGATTGCCATAGTAAGTTCTCCTATTCTCCTTTTCGCTTCTATAACTGCATCACCGTTTCCACCACAACAACTTCCCATTGCTATTTCTCCATTCAAATACGCTTTGTAGCGTTTGTCCAAATACTCTAATAGTTTACCAGAATTAGACAGCGCCGTATTGCGGCGGCCGCCTGTCTTTGCGCGATAAACGAAAAGCGGCTGCCTTACATAGTGTCCGCAAAATCCGGCGATGGCAAACTTAGTAAAGAAATCCCCCTCTTCCCAAGCCGGCATTGAGGCATCAAACCCGCCCACTAAAAGCGCGCGCGCTGTTTCCACAAGCGCCGTAACTGCGTGCAGCCCGTCATCGCGCCAGACACGCTGCACATAAGGCGCAGCGTAACCGGCAACCTTTGCCCCATCCCCATGTTCAATCAGCCAATCCCCGTACACATACATGCCGGTGGCAGCGTATTCCGTAACCATAATTTGAATGGTATGAGGCAGCAAATAGTCGTCCGCATCCAAGAACAAAGACAGACTTCCTTTCGCTGCTTGCAATCCGGCATTTCTGGCACCGCCTGCGCCGCTGCCGTTTGAATTAATTACGCGCACAAACGGATACGGGCGCAAAATGTTTTGTGGAATGCCATGCATTGTGTCGTCCACCAGCACGATTTCCCACTCCTCAAATGTTTGCGCCAGCACGCTTTCAATTGCGCTGGCGATGTACTCGTAATGCCCCTCGCCCACCGGTATGATTACGGACACAAGCGGGGAGCTGTAAGACTTGACCGAATATTGCGTTTGTTCTGTCGGGCATCCAAACGGGAAACGGCGTGTTTTCATCCAAGGCAACCAGTCGTTGATTGCTTCGTATTTAAGAGTGCGGCTGGCAGAGCCATCATGCCCGTGGTAGTGGAACAACGGAGCTTCCGTTGCGCGCACCGCCGTAAAACCCACGCTCAACCCGCGTGTCCAGAACTCAGTATCCTCGCCCGGCGCATAAGCCTGCCGGTGACTACCAGCCCGTTCCCACATTGATCGCCGGAACATAGCAGCGGAATGAATGCTGTTTGCCGGTGGGTTTGCCACCCTGCTCTGAATATTGTCCCAGTGGAATTCTGGCGGCCACTCCGTACGACCCACATCGCCATTCGGAAAAATAATATCCAGCCCAGTGTAGGCAATGCCAACGCCATAATCTTTGAATTTCGGCACGACAGCTGCGGCATATTTTGCATCCAGCTCATCATCGGCATCGAGGCACACAATCATTTCGGTGCTTGCGTGCTGGATGCCGCGCGTGCGCGCCGATGCCACGCCTTCGTTGCGCTGCGTAATCACCGTAACACGGTCTGAGTATTTATCAATCATTTCAGCGGAGTTGTCGGTGCTGCCATCGTTCACAACAATAATTTCCGATGCCTTTAGAGTTTGCCCCAGAACACTCTCGATTGCGCGCCCCACAACCAACCCGTAGTTGTAGCATGTAATAACAACAGAGTATGTTCCTTCGTTGCTGGCTGGTTGAGCCACGCACTCGTACAGGTGTTTGTACTGGATCATTGCGTTATTCCAGCTCCACCTTTGGGCGCTTTGCTGGCAGATTGCGCGTAATTCAGCTCCGCCTGCATACGCCCACTCCACCCCGCGTAATAGTCCGTTGATATCACCCGGGCGCACAAGCCAGCCGTTTACGCCGTGCTGCACAATATCAGAAGTGCCGCCGTAGTCATAGCCAACAACCGGCACGCCGCACGCCAGCGCCTCAACCGTGCCAATCCCGAATGTTTCCTTTGTGGTTGCCAGATACGCGCTGGCCCTGCGCACCACCCCCTGCATTTCGGTGTGCGATTGCTTCCCAATCACCACAAGGTTTTGCAATCTCGGAGTATTATCGGGTGAGAATGTGGTGTAAACAGTAACACCAGCCCTAGCCAACTCCCATGCGGGAGTGGGGTCGCACACATCCGCCGACCGGTTCTTGTTCCAGATTACGAATAAAGGGTCTTTTTCGCTCTCTTGCGGTGTCCATTGGCCAAAATCGATACCGTGCCCTATAACTTGCGGAGTAAGGCGCATATTGCGCTGGAACACCGCTCCCACCCATTTAGACGGGACTGTAATTGCCCGCGCTCGGCGTGCCGCAGCCGCCATTATCTTGTTAATTGAGTGATGCCAGCTATGATAAATGCCAGACCCGATATCTCCCGTCCAGTAAATACCGTGGCAATGCAAAACATCAATGCGGGGGAACTCAAATTGTTGCGTGTGCAAGGCCAGTACATCGGCTTGCTTCCACTCTGAAACAATCTCTACACCGTGAGCTGGTAAGTGCTTGTATTGGGCGTGAACTACCCTGCCAATACCCGTGTTTTCCTCAACACCGTCGGGCGTGGGGTAGATGAATACTTTTACGCTCACGGAGCAAGAATTCCAATTGCGCCCATTTCAGACATATCTACATCGGATAACTTGTTCGGGTGCGGTTCCTGCCAAGCACACTCGTAGTCCAGCATTCCATTACGGATTGCCACCGTATGTCGAATTGGCATCTGCCGTGTCCCCAAAATTTTCTTGTTGTTTTTAAAGGCGTAATCCTTCCAACGATTAGACCCTTCCAGCTCAAACTGCCACGGTGTCTCGTCGTCTGTTAGAAGGTTTAGGAAGTCCTGCTTGTTCCAGATTGCAGCCAGCAACGAGGTGTTATATGCCGAAGCTGGATTGTCAATAATCAAATCCATACTCCCGCAAGCCTCGTAATCCCGCATGTCAGCGGCGTACAGCCGGTCGGTTGTCAGGTCAATTTTGGCAATATCCGAATGCGTTGCCATGTAATGCCCCAACTGCCGCACGGCGCTCTCTTCCACACGCCGCAGGATAAAGTAATCCTCCAGCATTAGAATAAAACGCTCCTCCACAAATCCGCTGTTCCCAATCAAGTTGCGAACCGCGTTGCTCCACTTGTTTATAGGGTAATCACCAAACTGCCCAAGAGAAACAAACTGCCAGTCGTCCGGTATTGCGAATTTCGGTGCGCTGAAGCCGGCAACATACCCGCGCATCCACGGCGCGTACTTTTGTTGCAGATAAAAAAAAGGTCGCAGACACCAGAGCGTGGGGTCTGCGACCAGTAAAACCGTTTTGACCTCTCCACCCTCGTGTGCCGAGGGTGGAGAGGTATTTTCCACAGACATCTACTACGCCGTGGGCGAGTAGTAGGAAGGACCACCAACTGCCGCACCCGAGTGACCACCGTCCGCATAGAACGAACTGTCGGTGAAGGGCGAGCGCTGGTGCGCCAGCGGCGTGTACTTGATGTTCGTAATCCGCGCAGCCAAGTGCGGAGTCAGCAACACCATACGCGGCTCGGTCTTGGCCAGCAACTGAACGCAGAAGTTGGTCGGAGGCTTCTTGTGCCACATGAACCGCCCGCTGTCGGACGTGTAGTACTGACCATCAGGAGCAAACGTCTTCGCTGCTTCCATTGCGCCGTTCGGCTCGTCGTAGTTGCGGTACTCCCAGTAGGTAACCGGAGTGCCGCTCAACGCCGTCAAAGGCACGAAGTAGATTGAGCTGGTGAACGACTCGCCCGCCAGAACTGTTTCTGCCACGGCATCATCCAGCGCCACCGGCACTTTCGCACCGTCAATCAGCAGGTATTGACCCTTGCGCTCGAAGATGTCGCCGCGCATGTCATCGCGCATCTTAATCAGCGCTTGGCTGTCAATGACCTGTGTCTGCGAGGTGCTAAACACATTCTGGCAGCGATAGGTCTGGTAAGCGCACGGATAGATTTCGGTGAGCTCGTAGAACAGGGCTGTTGGCATGGTCAAGATCCAAGTAACAGGGTCAAGTCCCGCATTCACCGCGATGTACTTCAGGTTGCGGTACACGCCCGCAATCGCCCGCACAATCGCCGCGCCGTTGGAACTCACATCCAGCGAGCCAAACGAGCGCACAATGCTGTCCGCCGCGGGGCAGGCAACGCCGGTCTCAGCATCACGGTAGCCCGTGTTGATGAGCGTGTCCAAGCCGTAGAAGTACTTGCGACCGCCACCAGCAGTGTTGTTGGCGGGATTGCCGGTGTAGACCTCTTTGGCGAAGTCACGCGACCAGCCAACCGCCATCTCGAACATTGATTTGCCAACCTCGCTGTTCAGCGGGTTGATTGCGCCACTCAGCGCAGCGCCGGGAACGTTCACGTTGCCGCCCTGCCAAGGGGTGCCCTGCAGTTGCAAATCGAGGAACTCACCGCGATTTGTCACCTGCCCAATGCGGTCAAGGT
>Ga0181349_1000551_pt1 | contig 16090 bp, 15 predicted proteins | sample Su13VDMM110SD_FD_130106 | JGI IMG/M metagenome (GOLD analysis project Ga0181349, IMG submission 130106) | Freshwater viral communities from Lake Michigan, USA - Su13.VD.MM110.S.D | ecosystem: Environmental > Aquatic > Freshwater > Lake | place: USA: Michigan | collected 2013-07-16 | reverse complement strand
AGCATATACCAAAGAACCATTTGGGTATGCAATCTTTGACGCAATTGATAATGGTAAACTTCCAATATTAGATGGTAGTTGGATGAAAGATATTAAATACCGATATAGAGCAATTAATAAAAAACAATTTCATTATCAGTATATAAAAATATTAGAAGATGGGTTTGAAAAAAACAAAAAACAATTCGATAGGTTAAAAGCCGGACTAGAAAAATATACTAATAAACAAAAATGGGTTACACGAATAATAAAAGTTATATGTTAAAAATACTTTGTACAAAATCGGAATTCCATTGTTTATTCCCAACAGCGATACCACACAATATTCAATGCATTGAATCGGTATTTAATAAAATATCATTAGAATTAAACGGAGAATATATAGAAGTACATCATTACATGGAAAATATTTTTAATATTGTAAATGAAAATATAAATTCTAATCCTGATAAATTATTGAACTTAAATAATTTATATATGAATCCAATTGATAATTTAGTAATTGTAGTTGATAGAAAATTATGGAGTGAACTATATTTGCCTTTATTAAAAAATCATTATGATATTTTTTTAAAATTAGAAGATGTATATTTAAAAAAAAATATAAAAGTTTTATTTAATTTTGCATTTTTTGAAGCATTAGAATATGAAATGTTTAGTGAATATTATTTGTATGATTTTAAATTTAATCATATAAAACTAACAGATTATGAATTATTTAAAAACGAAAAGAATTTTTATTATGATTCATTTTTTACAATGTTTCATATTTTTGCTGAGGGTATGCTGAATCCTATATTATTTCCAAATGTTTGTCATTCACATACCAAATATTTAACAGAATTTTCAGTATTTATAAAAAATTTAAATATAACAAACAATTTTGATTCTAAAAAATTATATATGCATTTGGTTGGAAAACCCAGATATCATAGAATGTTATTTTTATTGAAAGCTTTTGAAAATAATATAATTGAATCTGGAATAAATTCTGTGAATGAAAAGTATTTAAAAGAATATATGTGTGGTATATATGGGAATAGTATATTTACAGATAATACAAATAAACATAATAAAAATCATATTTTACATTTTACAAAAGAAAATATAGATAAAGTTAATAGCTTTTCAAACTTATTAACAATAAAAGAAGATAATCATTTATTTGAACACAATCATTCATTTTATTATTTTAATGATAAAGAATATAATAATTCTTTTATAGAAATAGTTGGAGAAACACATGGAGTTTTTGATTTGAAATATGGTATATTTACCGAAAAATCAATAAAACCAATATTAGCAGAAAGATTTGTATTAATATATGGTTCAAATAAAATATATAAAGAATATGAAAAATTAGGTATAAATTTATTTTTAGAAGAATTTGGATTAATTGGAATAGAGAACAAAGATTCAATTGAACAAATAGATATGATAATTACATTTTTAAAAAAAATTGATATAGAATGGATTAGAAATTTTTATATAAATAATTTTGATAAAATTTTAGATAACAAAAAAAAATTGATAAATCATTATTTTAAAATAATGAATAATATAAATAAATTATTATGATATTAATAAATGGGTGTTCATTTACTGAAATAGAAAATACTTGGGTTGATGAACTACAAAAAAAGAAACCAGTAGAGTATATAAAAAATGCAGCTACTTCGGGTGCAAGTAATACTTTAATAAGAAGAAAAGTTTATTACTATTTAAATGAAACAAGTAAAAAACATGAAGTAAAATATGCAATTATTCAATGGACTACAATTGATAGGTGGGATTATCCTATATTTGTAGATGAAGAAAAATCTAAAACTTTTTCAAGAATGGATATGCATCCGGAAAGAATTAATAAAATAAACTATATGTGTAATGGTACCGATACGTTTGGTTATGGAAAAGATTTCTATGAAAAATACTATTCAATATATGGTGCAGTAATTGAAACATTGGAAAATATATATCATACTCAACAATATTTAGAATCAGTTGGTGTTCCATATAAAATGATTACAATTGGTAATTTATTTGATATAGACGCTAGTATGGAAAAATTAATTGAATTACAAACAACAAATGTTGCATTACAAAAAGGAAATTATGCAAATTTGAAAACACAAAAAAATATTATTGATAAATTAGAAGATTATGAAAATTCTTGGTATGAAGTAAATAATATAAAATCGTTATTAAATAAAATAGATTTTACTAAATTTTTATTTACCGATAATGTAAATATATACGGATTTGGTGGAGGTATAATAGAATGGTTTTTAAATAAAAATGAAAAGCTTATTGGTGGAGGTGGCCACCCTTCCAAAGAACAACATCAGAATTTTTTTGAAGAATTTTTATGGGATAAAATAAAAAATGAAATAGATGCAGTTACTTAATGAAAAATTAATAAAAGAATATCTTACCAATAATCATAAAATTGATGAAGATGGTAATATTATTTTAGAGCCAGTAAAATATCGTTGGACACATGGTGCAACTGATTTACATATGGGTGATGGACTTTTGATATATTCTTTCATCCAATTTATTAGAGCAAAGATATGTGTCTGTATTGGGTCAGGAGGTGGATTTATACCTCGTCTTATGACGCAAGCAAGAATGGATTTACATTCCCAAAATATATTTGAAGGAAATAACCAACCTGAATGGGGAGATATTGGAACTACAATAATAATAGATGCGGCAAATGGGGTTGGGGGATTTACTGATTGGACAAATGAAAATAGTTTTTTAAGACAACACTTCCAACCACAAGTTATATTAGAAACATCAGAAAAAGCATTCTATGATTATTTTGTAAGACAAGATATTAAAATAGATTATTTACATATTGACGGAGACCATTCATACGAAGGAGTTAAAAAAGATTTTGAATTATATTCTTCAATTATGTCTGAAAATGCAATTATTACTATTCACGACATAGACCAAAATTATCATGACACATTTGTAGTAACGGAAAATGCAAAGGAAGATTTCGTTCCTTTTGATGGCCCGGCAAAATATATTAAAGATTTAGAAAAAAATAGTGACTGGAATTTGGTAAATTTAAAAAATTATCGTATGTTTGATAAAAAGGTTACAAGTACAGGTATAACATTACTTACTAGAAAAGCTTAAAAAAAGAATGAATAAAAAAATAAGATTAGTTACAGTAACAGGTTCACGAACAGATACATTATGGCATATGTTAAATCATTATAAAGATTTGGTAGACGAAATGTATGTTGTAGTTTATGAGTGGGAAGGTTCTAGTACTTATAATGAAGTTTTAAAAATAACAAAAGAATTTGACAAAGCTAAAATAGTAGAAAGAGTAACAAAAGAAAAATTCAATTGGGAATATGTTACTCAGTTATATAATGAAACTAAAATGTTATTTCCTAATGATTGGTGGATAGTTTCCGATGATGATGAATTTCACATTTATTCAAAACCATTAAATGAAATTATATCAGCATGTGAAAGAAGTGGGTGGGAATTAGTAAGAGGAGGGTTTATTGATAGAATAGGTCAAACAGGAGATTTTCCAAAGATAAATAAAAAAGAAAATATATTTGAACAATTTCCAGTTGCAGGATTTTTTAGATACCCAATGAGTGGTGCATGTCCTAATAAGGTATGTATAATGAAAGGACATATTGAAATTACGTCCGGTCAACATTACGCAAAAATAGATGGTCAAACTACATGGAAGTGGCAAGGTTGGAATCATCCTTTAATTGCACCTGTTGAAGAACATAACGTTCAGGTCCATCATTTTAAATGGGATTCGACTTGTATAGAAAGAATTAAACAAGTTGCAGATATTAAAAAAGACTACGCATCATCTGATGAGTATTTAAAAATGTATCAATCGTTAAGAAGTAACAATTTTGAAATAGATGTTACAGATAAAAAGTATATGTTAGAATATATAAGTGACAGTGATTACAAACAATGGAATAAATTATTAAAAAAAATTATATCAATATAATGGCAAATGCAAATTATACCAATTCAACTAAAGAAGAATTACAAGACATTTTACAAAGTGCAGAAGATGCAAATGTATTTATACAAAAAAATTATAAACTTAAAAATATTTTTAATTGGAAGGACGTTCCAGGATGGATTAATGATGCTGCATGGATTTATAAAGATATGGTTGCCGAAGCAGAAGAAGGAGACCATTTTATAGAAATTGGAACATATTTTGGCCAATCTGCTTGTAGAATGGGAGAATTAATAAAACAAAGTGGAAAAAATATTAAATTTGATTCAATAGACAGTTATTATATGATTGAACCATCTATGCGGGCCGGATTTCATCCACAACAATTTATAGATTATAGAATGGGCCCAGAGTTATCGACTAAACCAATGAAAGATGTTGTAAAAATACATTTATATAAATGTGACATTTATAATTATGTTAATTTATTGTGTATAGAATCAGAAATTTCCCATAAATTATACAACGATTTTCAATTAAAATTTGTATATATAGATGGTAGTCATTATTTTGAAGATGTATATCGTGATTTAAAAAATCTATGGCCAAAAGTAAAAAGTGGAGGTGTAATGGCTGGAGATGATATAATGTACGAAGATGTAAAAAAAGCATTTGATTTGTTTGTTGTAGAAGAAAACGAATTAATTGAATATACTAAAATTAATGAATTTTCTTTTATTATTAGAAAAAAATAAGTTATATGATAAATAATAAGCTTTCAATTATAGTTCCATACTCAAAAAATCGTATTGAAGATTTGTATACATTTGTGGGACATATGGAATATTTTCTAAAAGATAAAGTAGATTACGAAATTCATTTCATCGAACAATTGGACCCCGATGTGTATTTTAACTATGGAAAATTATGTAATATTGGTGCAACAATAACAGCAAAAAATAGTGATTATTATATATTCCATGATATAGATGTTTTACCTAAACAAGAATCATGTAATTATGAATATGAATATTACCCAACACATCTTTGTCCAAATTTAAAACCATATCCACATTGGATTGGCGGTGCTTTTAAAATAAGTAAAAAAGATTTTACAACGGCAAACGGATTTAGTAATGATTATTGGGGTGGTACGTTTCATTGGATTGATTTATTATTTAGAATGAATAAATACGATATATTACCAAATAAAAGATTTTTTACAAAAAATATATATAAACCCCATAATTTATTAGATGTTAAAGAGGTAAATAAATTTATCAAAAAGAAAGTATATCCACTTGAATCAAATGTTGACAATTGTTGTTTCATTAAAGCAAATAAAACTACGGATTATTTATTTGAAGATTCTTTTACAATATCAATGAATATTTTTATTAATAATAATCAATCATCTACTGGATGTATCATTGGTAAACAAGGATATGATATGGGAATTTTTATTATGAAAAATGAAGCAATTGTAGTTCAAATATGGGGGTCTGATGGTGAACTATACAACATATGGCAACCTGTACAAAATTATTCAAATCAATGGATTAATTTAACTTTAAAAGTTAAATTAGATAGAAAAAAAATGGGATTGTATATAGATGGTAAATTGGTAAAACAAGAAAATTGTCCTACTATGTTGATGGATTTTAGAGATAAAGATTTATGGATTGGTAGTTTAGCATTTAAAGATTGTTTTAATGGAAAAATTTCAAATTTATTATGTTTTGATTATGCATTAAATGATTCCGAAATATTCAAATTATATCAAGATGGATATAAAAATTTAGAAGGTACAATCAATACAAATTTTGAATCAGTAATTGATATACCTTTTAATAAAAAATTTGGTGATTTTTATGTAGATGAATCCAAATCACATGCTAATGCAAGATTGATATCAACCGGATTACATCAAAATGTATTTTCGGAAGAATTAAATTTGTCTTTTGAATTTAATATGCCAGAACAATCAAATGGTTCATATGAAATTTTGGAAAATTCAAATAAATTTCGTAACTTAGAAAATTACCAATGGGATGAAAAAGATGAATCTTTTACAGAAAATGAAAATATATTCTTTTATGAAATAGCAACCAAAGTATTAAATACAGAAAAATTTGGATTAAATACATTATCATATGATTTAGTAAAAACGGAAGAAATCAAAAAAAATATATACAAACATACAATTAAAATATAAAAAAAAACAAAATGGCAAAAGTAAAATTGCAAAACGAAATGGAAGGACAAGAAAATGTAAATGCATTAGAAAACATAGTTTTAGAAACTAGAAAAGTAAAAGCTTTAGAAAAAATTGCAAACTCTTTAGATGCATTAACAATTTGGTTTGAAGAAGTTAATAAAGATGAATGGAGTGATAGAATTGCATATTATTTATATGAATTTTATAACATTGCAAAATCAGACAAAACAGGAGAGCCTGCAGAGGAAGAAATTATAAGTTCCGTCCCCAATGAATTACCACCACCAAGAAAGATTAGACCAAAAAAGGATATTGAAACAGTTTAATATTAATTAAATGAAATTAGGAATCATAGTTCCATATAGAGATAGAGAATCTCATCTTACAAAATTTATCACAGGGATAAAATCATATTTTAAAAATCAAAAAATAAAATATGAAATTATAATTGTAGAACAAAGTGATGATAAACCATTTAATAGAGGTAAATTGTTAAATATTGGTTTTATTAAAGCCAAAGAATTATTATGTGATTATATAGTATTTCATGATATAGATATGATTCCAATAGAAGTTGATTATTCATATTCAGAAATACCAATGCATTTAGCTACTAATTTTGAATTAGAATATGATAAGTCTAAAAATTTACAATTTGATGATTATTTTGGTGGAGTAACTATGTTTACATCGAATACTTTTGAAAAAATAAATGGATATTCTAATTTATATTGGGGATGGGGATTCGAAGATGATGACCTTTTATTTAGAGTCAATGAAAAAAAGATTCCAATTGATACAAAGATAATTGGTAAAAATCAATTTAAAAAAATATATGGATTAACATTTGGTAGTGATGATTCTTATATAAAAATTCCAAAGAAAGACCTTTTAAATTTTGAAAAAGATACATCAATTTTAATTAGCTTTAAACCTGATGACATAATATCCAATCCAAATAAAGAGTATGATGAATATACTGTATTTTCTATTCCTGGATATGATACTTCTATAAGTTATAATTCATTTAGAAGATATAAAGTTGATTTTTGGGATAATAATAACAAATGTATATCTATTAATTCAGAAATTCTTACAAATCATTTTACTCAAATTTGTTTAACATATGAATATGAAAAAAACCAAATATCATTTTATAAAGATGGTGAATTGATTGAAACTAAACTATTAAATGAAGTTCCAAAAAATTACGATTCCGAAGAATATTTTTATTTAGCAATTGGTTCTCCAAATAGAGAAAATAATAAAAATGCATTCAATGGAATGATTTCCGAATTTGCAATATATGATTGTTTATTAAAAGATAAAGAAATAAAAACATTATCTGATAATATTTTGGAAAACTCTTTATTAGAAAATTTTAGAGCATATAAATCTGCAGAACATTTAAAATTATATTATGATTTTAAATTTTATAAAAATGATAAAATAATAGATTTATCATTTAATGGAAACGAAGGAGAAATTTATAATTCTCATTTTATTAAATCACAAGAATCATTAGGAAAAGAAATGTTGGTTCCTTATAGAAGAAAATCTTTATTTAAATTGTTATCTCATAAAACAAATAGTTGGAATGAACAAAATTGGGTTCATAAAGAAACAAGAATAAATCAATTAAGATTTTTAAACCAAATAAAAACAAAATTATATAATACAGATAAAGATGGATTAAATACATGTGTCTATCAAGTATTAAATGATATAAAAGTAGTTAACTACCACCACTTGTCAGTCTTATTATAATGTCTCATAAATTAGGCGTCTGCGTCCCATATAGAAATAGAGAGGAACATATGAATCGATTTGTTCCACACCTTTCTAATTTTTTAGATAAGAGGGGGATAAATCATACCATATACATTGTGCATCAAGTAGATGAATTTTTATTTAATAGAGGTTTGATGAAAAATATTGGTGCAAAACATGCATTTGATGATGGGTGTGATTATATAGTATGGCATGATATTGATATGATTCCTGAAGATGATAGTTGTGATTATTCTTATCCAGAAGATAGTCCAAAACATATAGCAGTTAGAATTTCACAATCAGAATATGGTTTAAAATATCAAGAATACTTTGGTGGAGCAGTATTGTTTAACAAAGAACAAGTCGAAGCTACCAATGGTTACTCAAATGATTATTGGGATTGGGGTATGGAAGATGATGATTTATTTTGGAGATGTATTCAAGAGGGATTGGCAGATAGACAAATAATAGATTACGGAAAAAGAAAAAATGTTGCAATATTTGATGGAACAAATTCGTCTATAAAAATACCATGTAAAGAAGATATGAGAATGTCCATATCAAATTCTCATACAATTTCTGTTTTAGTAAAAGCAGACCAACAATTAGAAAAAGTTCCAATTTGGTTAATAGGTGATAACAATAGAAAATTTGTAGAATATCCAATTTTTAGAAAGCCAGGTTATGATTGGGGATTATCATTTAATAATAGTAGAGCATATACAGGTATGTTATGGAACTCACATAAAGAACATATTTATCAATGGTTTAAACGATATGAAAATGAATGGACTTGGGTTACTATGGTTATAGATGATTTAAGTAAAAAAATGCATTTTTATTTAAATGGAAACGAAAGTGACGCAAGAAATGGAACAGGAACTGCATCACCTATTAGATACAACCATAATTTAAAAAGATATGGTAATGAACCATTTTATATAGGATATACACCAACGGTAGAACCATTCCAAGCAAATTCATTTTTTAAAGGGGAAATGGCCGATATTAAAATGTGGAATAGAGCTCTAGATTCGGAAGAAGTTTCACAATTACATAAAAAATATTCAACCGATGGGTTGGTATTACATTATAATTTTGAAGAATTACATGACGATAAATTTATAATAGACCAAGCAGTTTTAAACGATGGTGTATTAAATGAAATAAAAATAGAAGAAAGAGATATACAAATACCGCATGTAATTTTGCCACATAGAAGAGATGGTAAATTCTTTTGCTTACCACATGAAACGGAAGGTTTAATTAATGTAGGCGGAATAGATAAATGGGCTAAAGGAGAAACAACTGCTGCAAACGAAAGACGATATGTTTTAAAAATGCAGCAAGGTGAAATAGATTACAAACAAGATGGAATTAATAATATGAAATATAAACACTTAAGTACAAAAATTATTTTTGATAAACACAAAATGATTAATGTTCATTGTATAAAATAAAATAAATATGGCAGAAGATAAAACTTTTTTGGAGAACCCAATATACCTAAGAGCTAAAGAAGAATTAGACGCAGTAGGTCCTGGAATGTGTTTAGCAAAGTGGACGCAAGTAACTTTACAATTACAAAGTGGCCACAATCACTCATGTCACCATCCAAGAACCCATAAAGTTTCTGAAACAGAAATTGCTAGAAACCCATCGGCACTTCATAATACAAGATATAAAAAACTTCGTAGAAAAGAAATGCTACAGGGTGCAAGACCTGAAGAATGTGATTATTGTTGGGGAGTAGAGGACAACTCAGATAGATTTAGTGATAGAATTTTTAAATCAGGAGAAAGTTGGTCTTATCCTTTTATGGAAGAAATTAAAAACTTAGATTGGAGAGATGATTATAATCCAAAATATGTAGAAGTGGCATTTAGTAATGCATGTAATTTCAAATGTTCATATTGTGGCCCTGCATTTAGTTCAACATGGGTAGAAGAAGTTGAACAATATGGTGGGTATCCAACATTAGATGGATTTAATTCACCGGAATGGTTAATTAAAGAGGATAAAATGCCAATTCCACACAAAGACCACAATCCGTATGTAGAAGCATTTTGGAAGTGGTGGCCGGATTTATATAGAGATTTGCATACATTCAGAATTACAGGAGGTGAACCATTATTATCAAAAGATACATGGGGTGTATTAGATTTTATTTTAGCACAGGACAATCCAAATAGAGAATTAAAATTAGCAATTAATTCTAATTTAGGAGTCCCAACTGCATTAGTACAAAAATTAATTGAAAAAATTAAAAAAATTGAAGACGAAAATAGAGTAAAAGAAATTGTAATATTTACATCATGTGATACATGGGGTGAACAAGCGGAATATATTAGAACAGGATTAGAATTTAATAAATTCTGGGACCATGTAAATATGATTCTTACTGCATGTCCAAGAGTCATTATTACATTTATGTCAACTTACAATGCGTTAAGTGTCTTTAACTATGAAAACTTAATACACAACATTTATTCATTAAAAGATACATACGCAAGTAACGATAGATATTGGAGTTCTGCAGTATTTTTAGACTCATCGTATTTAAGATACCCACTACATCAAACTGTACAGGTTTTACCTTTTGATTATTCTAAATATATTTTAGACCAAGCAAAACTAATTACTTATTATGCAGCACCATCGTTTAGTCCAGAACATATTGGATATAGTGATGTTGAAGTTCAAAAAGTAAAAAGAATTTATGATTGGATGTTAGCACCACAAGATTCTACACAGCAAATGAAAAATAGATATAATTTTTATCAATACTTTTCTAATCACGATTTAAGAAGAGGAACTGATTTTTGTAAAACGTTTCCAGAGTTGGAAGAATTTTATAATTTCTGTAAAACAATTAAAGTTTAAATTATGAGTTTAAGAGTAAATAAAGATAATATATTTTTTATATTACCTGAAAGTAGATATTCCGTTTCCGAAAGAATTGATGGACACATGGATACGGATTTTACATTGTTTTTATCAGCAAAAATATTTCCAGAATTAATGCCATTAGAAACCGAACAATTTTTAATAGCTAGAAATGGAATGCACTCCGGCATTAGTGCTTTTGTTGACGCATGGAACAATCCAAATATAGTTTTTACATATTGGAGTATTAAGACAAATACCGATGGTACATTTGAAAGATTACCAAAACAAATATATTACCAATTATCGAATAAAGAAGTAAATGAATTTAATGATTTTACGATGATTTGTGAAAATTTTGAAGATAGAAAAATTGATTGTTATGTTAATAAAATATTAGTTGGTACTATTAAATTTGATAATGATGAAAAACTATCATATAAAGATGCATTTTATTGGTTTGGATGTGGTAGTATGATAGGTCCCGAAGAACATAGAGCAATTGGTGAATTTGAATATAATATGTGCTTTGTTTTAAATAAAAATCTAAAAATAGAAGAAGTATATGATATAGTTGATAATTATGTAACAAAACATAGTCATATAGTTTTTAATAATTTAAGAAAATTAAATTATGATTTTCCTTTAAGAAAACATTTTGCATTCTTTTGTGATTTTAATCATTATAATAGATACAAAGTATGGGATATAAGTTTTAGTGGAAATTATCCTCAATTTTATATAGAACATAATATTTATTTTTAATGAAAGTTTTAATCACAGGCGGTGCAGGTTATTTAGGTTCAGTATTAGTTGGAAAACTATTAGAACAAAGTTATGAGGTTATTGTTTTGGATAAATTATTATTCAATCAAACTTCATTATTACAATACACCTCAAAATCCAAATTTAAATTTATACATGGAGATGTCCGCAACGAAACATTGTTAGAAAAACTTTGTAACGAAGTGGATGTAATTATTCCATTAGCAGCAATTGTAGGATTTCCTGCATGTGCACAAGACCCTAAATTAGCAAAAGAAATTAACTTCCAACAAATAGTAAACATAGTTAAATTTACAAATGGAAAGGGAAAAAAAATTTTATATCCAAATACAAATAGTGGGTATGGTTTAAGTACCGGCCAATTAGAATGTACCGAAGAATCACCACTCACTCCAATATCGGTTTACGGACAAACTAAATGTGATGCTGAAAACTTTTTAAGAATATCAACGGATGCAATCATATTTAGATTAGCAACTGTATTTGGAGTTTCACCAAGAATGAGAACGGACTTATTAGTAAACGATTTTGTTTATAAAGCAATAACGGACAAATATATTGATGTATTTGAAAAACAATTTAAAAGAAACTTTATTCACATACAGGATGTAGCATTTACTTTTTGTTTTATGATTCAACATTACGACAAATATAAAGGTGAAGTTTTTAATATGGGATTAAGTAATGCAAATCTTTCAAAGCAAGAATTATTAGAAAAAATACAATCACATGTAAAGGACTTTGCAGTAGTCTACGATGACTATTATGAGGACCCAGATAAGAGGGATTATATTGTATCAAATGAGAAGTTAGAAGCAACAGGATGGGGTTCACAATGGGATTTAGATAGAGGTATTAAAGAACTTATAATGGCATATCAAATGATAGTTCCAAAAATGGGTTTTGAATTTAGAAATGGTTTCCCGTTAGGATACGCAAATCAAACATAATATGAGTAACAAGTGGGATGAGTTTCAAATTACTCCATCAAAAAAATTCGGTTATGAAGTACCAACATATACTCCATCAATTTATAGAGAGTATAGAGGTGAAATATTTACAACTTTTCATTCAGATGCACACCCTATAATTACAAAAATAGGTGAAGGAAACGAAGTACATGGTAGATTCTCAAAATCATATAGGGGTGTATTAAGAGGTTTACATTATGATAATAAAACATGGAAATTAGTTCAAGCGGTAGTCGGAGACATTTACCTAATTGTTTTAGATATGAGAAAAAATAGTTCTACCTTTGGAGAGTGGGAATCTTTTATGATAACCGATAAAGATAGAAATCAAGTATTAGTTCCGCCTGGATTTGCAAATGGCCACTACGCATTAACTGATTGTATATTTCATTATAATTTATTTTATAAAAATGGTTATGTAGATGCGGATGAACAAGGTGTAATTAAATGGAACGACCCGGAATATCAAATGGAATGGCCAACAACAAACCCAATATTACAAAAAAGAGATAGATGATAAAAAATTTAGAACAATATCCAATAGTAAGAGATATTAAACAAACAAAAGAAGATTTAATTAATTTTGAAGAATTAATTGTTACCCATTGGGGAAATGGAAAGATAAGAGGCCCGATTCATTTATCAAACGGAAATGAAGAACAACTAATTGAAATATTCAAACGAATTAAAACTTCGGATTGGGTTTTTAGTACATGGCGTTCTCATTATCATGCATTATTAAAAGAAGTTTCTGCCGTTTGGATTGAAGAAGAAATCTTAAAAGGAAAATCAATCACTCTTTGCAACATTGATGAAAAGTTTTATTCATCTGCAATTGTAGGAGGTACTCTTTCGGTAGCTTTGGGAGTTGCAATGGGAATTAAACAAAAAGGTAGTGATGAAAAAGTATTTGTGTTTGTGGGTGATATGTCATTCGAAAGTGGTATATTTTATGAAGTTCACAAATATGCAAGAAACTTTGACTTACCAATTATATTCATAGTTGAAGATAATGATGTATCAACATATACTCCAACTGATGCAACATGGAACAAAAAGAGAGACATCCCCGCAGATGTAATTTATTATAAATATAAATCAAAATTCCCACACTATGGAACCGGAAAGTGGATTGTGTTTTAAATTAGTTTATTCAGATTGGTATATTAAAAGTTCTGAAAAACGTCCTTTTGGAAATATGATGCCTTCAAAAATAAGAGAATTTATTCAAGAAAGTATAAGGAGAGATTTGAATATAGATTGTGAAAACGAATTACAAAAGGGACAAGAAGAGAAACCTATAAAATTTGACCACTCAGAATTATTAAATTATTTTAATAGAAATTTTCCAAAAAACATTGTATCATGTAATCAAATAATGGATGATGATTTTATTTATATATACCCCATTGAAATTAAAACAAACCTATCCGCGCTCAATGATATTAATAAATTCAATTTAAATGGTGAAAAATATGAATGGTATTTTAAAAATCATATACCTGAAATTATTTTAAATAATTTAAAAACTGGTAAAGTAAAAATATTAATTAATTGTATACACGACCCACTATATGATGAAGCACAAATTAGAGCTTTCGAAGTACAATTAAATAAATTGGGAGTAGATGGTGGTAATATTATATTTTTAGGTGGAAGTAAATTTTCAGAATATTTTATAAAACACCCTACTAGTAGGGTTAAACTATATAGTGGCCACCTATTTATTAGAGGATATTTAGACCAAATAAAAGAATTTCCATGTGTAGGTAATTTAGGATACATATGTGAATTGGCTGATGAATCCGATTTAAATGAAAATATAAAAAGAGATTACAAATTTTTATGTGCAAATAGAACAATGGAAAAACCACAAAGAGCAGCTATGGGATATTTTTTCATAAAATATAATCTCAAAAATGAAGGATTATTTAGTTTTATTCAAAGTGATTCACCAAATAAAATACAAAATTCACTTTCTAAAGTATTTAAAAATTATAATGAAGAATATTTGGACGAATTAATTAAATTATTACCATATGAACTTGATACAAATGATTTAGAATTAGAGAAAAAGGCTCATTTTGGTTCTAAAAATAATAAAAAAGAATGGTATAATAATTCTTATTTTCATATAGTTACTGAAACTTATTTCGGCCCCAATGTCTTTCTGTCCGAAAAAATATTTAAGCCAATTGCAAATCTTCAACCATTTTTAGTATTGGGTGACTATTTAACATTATTCGAATTAAAAAAATTAGGGTTTAAAACATTTGAACCATTTATAGATGAAAGTTATGATACCGAACGTGATTCATATAAAAGAATGGAATTATTAGAAAAAGAAATTATAAAATTAAAAAACATGTCAATCGATGAAATACATAATTGGTATTATTCAATTGTTGATATTTTGATATTTAATAAGAAGCATTTATATTCATTTGAAAATTATGAATGTTTTGAATCAATTTTTGAACAAATTAAAATAGATTATACAACACAAAAACACACACAATGGAATTTACAGGAAAAAAGGTTATTATAACCGGAGCAAATGGTTTGGTAGGATTACCAGCAGTTAAAAAATGTTTAGAAGAAGGGGCTGCAAAAGTATACGCAGTAGACCTTAGATTTAGTGAAAACTTAAACTTTCTAAAAGGACAATATGATGATAGATTGGTATTGGTTAAAACAGACCTTACATATCTTTCTCATTGTGAAAGTTTATTTGCAGATGAAAAAATAGATATAGTTCTTCATATTGCAGGTGTAAAAGGTTCTCCTGCAAGGTCGTCAACTCAACCCGCAGATTATCTATTCCCAATGTTGATGTTCAATACTAATATGATTAAAGCATCATTTGATGCAAAAGTTGATTGGTTTGTATATCTTTCATCGGTAGGTGTTTATAAGCCAGCAGATGTAATGAATGAGGGTGATACTTGGAATCAAGAAGAAACTTGGGCATCTACCCCATCTCGTTTAGATTGGCATCCGGGTTGGACAAAAAGAATGGGTGAATTGACATTGGATTCATTAAGAGTTCAGTATGGTTGGAAAAACTATACAGTTATTAGACCTTCGAACATATATGGTACTAATGACAACTTTGCACAAGATGCAACTGTTATTAGTTCTAATATTTGGAAATTATTTAATGTAAAAGGTGAAGAAATGGTATGTTGGGGAGATGGTTCATCTAAAAGAGATTTTGTATTCGGAGATGATGTTGCACAAGCAGCAATTGATGTAGTTAAAAAAGAGGTTAGTGATATCATCAACTTTGGATGTGCAGAAGCAGTGACTATCAAAGAAACAATTGAAACTATTGTTGAATGTTATAAAGAAATCACAGGTAAAACAAAGGTTATTACATGGGATTCTACAAAAACAAATGGTGACCCAATTAGATGTTTGGGAGCAGATAAACAAAAACAATATGGCATTTTACCACAAACAACTTTAAAAGAAGGATTGACTAAATCAATT
>Ga0181349_1000550_pt1 | contig 16092 bp, 24 predicted proteins | sample Su13VDMM110SD_FD_130106 | JGI IMG/M metagenome (GOLD analysis project Ga0181349, IMG submission 130106) | Freshwater viral communities from Lake Michigan, USA - Su13.VD.MM110.S.D | ecosystem: Environmental > Aquatic > Freshwater > Lake | place: USA: Michigan | collected 2013-07-16 | reverse complement strand
TTTTACCTGAATTATATAAAGATTTAATTTGGGAAGATAAAGGAGGATACAAATGGATGCCTGCCACAATCAATATTGTTGATAAAGGAATTGTGTTTGCCTCTGGAAATAGTACAGATGAATGGAAATGGGGAGCAGCCAAAGCTATCTTAATTCCAGAAGATGAAAAACAAAAATATCCTAATCCAACATCTCCAGGTACTTATTATACTCACAGAACTGATATGAAAACTCTAAAACATTTTGAACAAAATGATTATATTGGAGCTTTAACTTATCTAGGAGTCTTACCAGAAGATGAAGAATAATTTGGCTTCCACAATTTAGATTATTATATTTATGAATATGATAAAAATAATATCACTTCCTGGAGATCGATGGATAGAACAAACATTTGATGAAAATAATAATGAAATACATTTCCTCAATTCAGATAGGTATTGGGAAAAAAGAGAATGGGAAAATGGGAAATGTATTTATTTTGAAAACTCAAACGGCAAAATAAAAGATAAAGCCAAAATGGAAGAATATTATAAATTTTTAGAGGCAATAAATAAAAGGTATAATGTATGGGATACTTTTTAAATATGATTTATCACGAGGACAAAGCTTATAAAATTATAAGAACAATGCCCAAACATAATGAAATAGGTAGAGGTAAAGAATATGTTAAATTATGGCATGATTACCTTGGAGCAGATAAAACACTACAGAATGCAACTCATTATCTTTTCTGTACTGAAATTCTAGATGCTGAAATTTTAGAGGATGAAATTGTAGAGGAAAATGCCGAAAGTTAATATTAATTTTGGATACGGAAATGAAGATGAATGTCCGTATTGTGGGGCAATAGATACTTATATTGATAAAAATTATAATGTTAGATGTTCTGATTGTAATCAAATTTTAGAATTTTCTCCTACTGAACAACAACCTAAACATAAAGTCAAAAAATTCAAAGATGAAAAATAATTTAACATACGCAATTACAGTCTGTAATGAGGAAGTTGAGTTACAAAAGCTGATAACATTCCTCCTTGACAAGAAAAGACTTGAAGATCCTATTGTTGTGTTGTATGATAAAAAGAATGGAAGTAAGGGTGTTGAAGAGTATCTAAGATCACACTCTATTAATGGTGAGTTTAATTGGCACGCAGAAGAATTTAATAACCATTTTGCTGACTGGAAAAACAAACTAACCAGCCTATGTAACACCGACTACATCTTCCAGATTGACGCTGATGAGCTTCCACACCAAGACCTAATCGAAATGCTACCACATATTATTAATCAAGACCCGGATGTAGTACTTATACCTAGACATAATACGGTAAATGGAATCACTCCAGAACATATCCAGAAGTGGGGATGGAAACAAGATGAGTTAGGAAGAATCAATTGGCCTGATTTGCAATGGAGATTGTACAGAAGAGATAAGCGTATTCAATGGGTAAATAAAGTGCATGAAAGGCTTGAAGGACATAGAACAATATCAGCATTACCTGGTAATTATAGTTTAGGAAAGTTGTTTTTATATCATATTAAAGACATCAATAAACAAGAAAAACAAAACAGTTACTATGAAACACTCTAGCCCATTAACTTTTTGTATCTCTACATATAATAATCTCCCATACCTTAAACTAGCGGTTCATTCAGTTAGAAAAAATAGTTATTATAAAGATGCTCCATTTATAATACATGCTGAAAATTGTACTGATGGGACTAATGAATGGTTATTTGAAAATTGTGACAAATATAATCTTACTTTATTAGTTGAACCTAAAAATGAAATAGTAAGAGGTATTGGGGGTGGGATGAATATTTGCGCTGAACATACAGAAACAGAATATATAATGTTCCTCCACTCAGACTTTTATGTAAGTGAAAATTGGGATTTGGAATGTTTAAAAATATTTGATAAATATCCTAATATCCCAATGTGGGTATTTAGTCATAGGATTCAACCTAATATATTTAATGAAAATTCTAGAGCTGGGACTTTAATTGTCCCTAATGATTATTTTGGAGCATACCATGATGATTTTACCCCAGAGACATTTCTCCAATATGCTCAAGAATTCTCAGAATTAAATGATTTTGAAATTGAATTAGGAGAAGGAGTATCTGGATTAATTAGAAAAAAAGATTGGGACCATATAGGTGGAAATGATCCAATATTTTCTCCTACTAGTTGGGAAGATAAAGATTTATTTCTTCAAATGGTAATTCAAGATTATAAATTTGTATTAATAAGTAAATCTGTAGTATGGCATTTTGGAGCTAGAGGAAGTCATCGATTAGAAGAAAATAATGGTAAATCTGCTCAACGTCAAATAGAAGCAGAAAGAAAAAATGTAGTTAATTGGTTAAACAAATGGGGTAAAATGCCTATGTTTAACGAAAATGGTTTTATTAAAAATTGGTAATATGGCAAAATATTTTATAGATTGTGGAGCACATTGTGGTGAATCCATTTTAATGGCTAAACAAAGATTTGGGGAAGATACTACAATAATTTCATTTGAACCTGTACCTTACTTAGCAAAACAACTTCAAGAAATCCATGATGGAGACAACTCAATATACATTCAAAACTCAGCAGTATGGATTGAAGATACTACTAAAAAATTTTTTATATCTGATATGTACACAGATGGTTCATCTTTATTAACAAGTCTTAATAATTTAAAAAAAGATCAATATATTGAAATTCCTTGTTTTGATTTTTCTTCATGGCTTAAAAATACTTTTTCTCAAGATGATTATATTATTTTAAAATTAGATATTGAGGGTGCTGAATATGAGGTTTTAAATAAAATGATCGAAGATAAAAATATGAATCTAGTAAATGAATTTTGGGGAGAATGGCACGATATGAAAATTGAAGATGATTATACTCAACAATTAGCTAAAAAAGTATATTTATACTTAAAAGATAATAATATTGATTTTAAAGAATGGGAAATGCATATCCCTACTTATGGTAAATCACATCCTAAATTAGTCTTTAGGCCTCAAAATTTAATTGATCTAAAATGAGAAAAAAAATTCTAATATATGTTTCAGATGATAGAGGACATATCGAAGTAAAAAATATAGTAAAAGAATTATCTCAATCAGATTGTGATTTTGTCTTTATTTACCATACAGATCAAGGATTTAATTATGATTCAAATGTAGACTATGGAAAATATTCTAGTTTTGAATCCAAATCAATAGGAATTGAACTCCCATTTACCCCAGATATTCTCTTAATTACTAAAGAATCATGGTTGCCTGAAACTAATTTAATTATTGAATTTAAACAAGTTGGAACTATAATATGTAATTTAGAAAATTCATCTTGGTTATATAATAATATTAAAACTAGATTAGAAATTTTAAGCAGAATGAGATTTCCAACTAACATGATTGATGTGTTTTTTGATCATAGTGATTGGGTACTTAAAACTAAAACTGAAGCAGGATGGATAAAAAATAAATCAATAATAGCAGGAGTTCCTAAACTTGATAATTTACAAAGTATTTCTACAGAATATATAATTTCTAAATACAATATTGATAAACCTATTATTGTATTGTATGGCTCAATGGAGAGCAATATTAGATCAAATATTATTAAAATAGCTCAAGAAATAGAAGAAAAATACAAAAACACACACTGTTTATTTTATAAACCCCATCCTAAAGAATTTGTAGATTTTTTCTATGATTTTAATAAAGATCATTTAGTTTCTTCCCCATTATTTAAAATAATAGAAACAGAAGATGAATTATATTCATTCGCTAAGTTAGGAGATATCCATATTGGAATTATAACTTCAATTATGTATTTTCCTATATATTTTAACAAATCTGTATTTTATATTGATGCAGATGATAGTGGAGTAATGTGGGATCTAGATCTTAAAAATTTTAAAGGACACGAATATAATTTTTGGGCTCCTATTATACAAGCAAATTCATTTGAACAATTTGAAGAAAAAATAGGAAAACAACGAGTAGAAAAATTCAAGAAAAGATATGATTTGTTCATAGATGCTTTTAAAAATATTTTGAAACCATATAAAAATAGTGTAAATTTATCTCAAAATTTTGAATATGATAATAAAACATTATTAAATTTCTATGATAATTTTAATGATGGAAACGCTTCAAAACGTATAGTAAATTATCTTTTAAATATATATAACTAACATGAATAATAGTTTTCATAACAAAACAATTTTAATTACCGGAGGAACAGGATCCTTAGGTAGAGCAATTATCCAAAAACTTAAACAATTTAACTGTAAGATAATAGTTTATAGTAGAGATGAAGGTAAACAAGCCTTATATTTTGGGCAAGATAAATCAATTATTCGAGTAATTGGAGATATTAGAGATTATGGTCAATTAGTTAAAACACTTCATTTACATAAACCCCATTATGTTATCCATACCGCGGCCTTAAAAAGGATTGATGATATGGAATATTATCCTGAAGAATGTGTTAAAACAAATATTCAAGGTTCTATCAATGTAGCCAATGCTTGTATGGAAGCTATGGTTGATAAATGTATTTTAGTATCAACAGATAAGGCATGTGTTCCTATTAATGTTTATGGAGCATCCAAATTTACAGCTGAACGTTTATTCTCTAATTTTGATTATAATTCAAACCATACCATATTTAGTTCAGTGCGTTATGGAAATGTAATTGCAAGTAGAGGTTCATTTATTCCATTATGGATGAATTTATTGTCTCAAGAAAAAGAAATTAATGTTACATCATTAGATTGTACTCGATTTTTATTCACATTAGAAGATGCGGTTAATACGGTTTTATCTTCATTAATTAATAGTATTGGAGGGGAAGTATTTATCCCATATTTTGATTCATTTGATATGGAAACTATTATTCACGCATTATCTGATAAAGTTAATAAAAATATAAAATATAATGTTATTGGAATGAGGCCCGGTGAAAAATTTAATGAAGACATGATTGCTAAAACTGAGCTACCATTCACTTATGAATCTGAATTTTTAGATGGTTTCATAACAGAACATTGTAATAGATTACTTTGTGTTATCCCTCAATTTACAAATAAAAAATACCCACTTAAAAAATATGACGGTCCTGAATTCAACTCAGGTATTTTCTTGAATCGTGATAAAGAATATTTAATCAATTTAATTAATAAAGGATTACAAGATGCTAATTAATAAAAAAATAGATGAACAAGTGTTATGGGATAATGCTGTTCGATTAATGCCTAGAGGGACTCAAACATTAAGTAAATGTCCTGATCAATTTGTAGATGGGATTTACCCTAAATTTGTTAAATCAGGCAAAGGAGCTTATTTATATGGTTTAGATGGTAAAAAATATCTTGATTATATGTGTGCTTTAGGTCCTATTATTTTAGGATATAATCATAGAGCAACAAATAGAGCTATTAAAAAACAACTTAGAAATGGTATTATTTTTTCTTGGCCTATCTTATTAGAACAAGAATTAGCTCAATTAATTAATGAAGTTGTCCCTTGTGCTGAACAAGTCAGATTTTGTAAAAATGGTACAGATGCTGATTTAGCAGCGGTTCGAATTGCTCGTTCATATACAGGTAAAGAAAAAATCATAAAACCATCAGGAGGATATCATGGGTGGGGAGATTGGCATGCTATTACAATGAGAGAACATGGTGTCCCTAAATGTTTAAAAGAGTTAATAGATGAATTTGAATTTAATGATTTAAAAAGTTTAGAAAATTTACTTAAAAAGGGAGATGTAGCTGCTGTTATTCTTGAACCACAAGCACTCACCACTCCAAAACCTGGATATTTAGCAGGAGTAAGAAAATTATGCACTAAATATAAAGCTATACTTATTTTTGATGAAGTAGTAACCGGATTTAGATGGAGTTTAGGTGGTGCTCAAGAGTATTTTGGAGTAACTCCTGATTTATGTTGTATGGGAAAAGCAGTTGCTAATGGAATGCCATTAGGAATAATTGCTGGTAAAGCAGAATACATGAATGAATTAAACCATGTTTTCTTTTCAATGACATTTGGTGGAGAAGCTTTATCTTTAGCAGCAGCGATAGCAACTATTAAAGAACTTAAAACTAAAGATTATAATTATATTTGGGAACTTGGAAACATGTTAGATACAGGTATTAAAAACGCTGCTAAAAAACATAATTTAGATGTTATTTTTGCCGGTGATGCCCCAAGACATAACCTATCATTTAATTCAGAAACATATAGTGATACTGATGGGATGAAAGCATTGTTTTATCAAGAAATGGTTAAACAAAATATTTTATTTCCTAACGTAATTTACATTCAATTTTCCCACACTAAAAAAGACATTCAAAATACAATAATTGCTGCTGATAAAGCATTTAAATTTGTAAGTGAAAATCTTAATAATATAGATAATGTATTAGAAGGAAAACGTGCAGTAGCAATTTTTAGAAAAAACAATTAATATGAAAACTTATTCTTTAAATAAATATCCTAATTACCAATACGGAGAGGGGGGATTTAATTTTTCTCATTATTATGAAGGATCAAGAGATTGGCTTCATCAATATGAACCTTTATTAGATTATATAAAAGAAAATCTTTTATCAAATATTGATACAATAATGGTTTTTGGATGTGCTAGTGGAAGAGATTTTATTCCATTTCAAGATGATTTTAGTTGTATTGGATTTGATATAGCACCTTATGAACAAATTAATTGGGTTTGTAAAACAGATAATCTAACTTATATAGAATGCTCTATTGAAGATTTTGTAGACAACATAAATATTTTTGAAGTAGAATGGAAAGATGTTTTAATATATAGTCATGGCTCTATGATGTATGCTCCTCACAACTATCAAAATAAGTTTGTAGAAAAGGTTTTAGAAAAAGGATGCAAAAATATAGTAATGCAAGAATATGAACCTGGGAACTCTCAACATCATCCGTATTTAAATTTAAATGAATCTAATTTAAAATTATTCACTAAAAAATTATTTAAAGACCAACATTTACATATGCCTATTGCCCATATCTTATTAGAAAAAACCACATGAAAAATATACAAGACATAGTTTTTATAATTCAAGCTCGAACACAGTCAACTCGTGTTCCTAATAAAATGCTTAAACCATTTGCCCATTTAAATTTATTTGAAATAGCAATTGAAAAAGTACTTCAATCATCAATCATTCCAAAAGATAATTTTTATCTTTCAGTTATGGATGATGAGTTAATTGATATCGCTAAAAAACATAATGTAAATTATTTTGTCAGAAGTGAAGAATCAACCCAAGAACCAGTTACATTACAAAAAGCACTTGAATGGCATGATAACCTCCCATTTAAACATTTTGTAATTATCAATGCTTGTAACCCATTATTAAAAATAGAAACAATAGATAATTTTGTTAAACAATTTTTAGAGGTAGATTCAAACGGATTATTTGGAGTATTTGAGAAAAAAACATTTTTATTTGATAGTGAAGGTAAAATGTTAAATCGTTTCTTTGGAGAAGATAAATACTTAGCTACTCTAGAAACTAAATTTGTTGAAACATGTTACGAAGCGGCCCATTCATTATATGCTGGTTCAACTGAAGATATTTCAAATGGAGTATATATGGGCACATTTAAATCCCCAGGTGACCCAAACTTTTTTGTAATGGATGAAATTGAATGTTTTGATATTGATTGGCCATGGCAATTTGAAGTAGCGGAAAAATTATACTTAAATAAATGAAAGCTATTATAATAGGGGGAGGATCAATTGGAAAACGACACTCCTCCAATTTAACTGATCTAGGGATCCAAACTAGAATAGTTGATATAGATGAAATTGATGATATAGATAATATATTAAAAGAAGGATTTGATGTGGGTTTTGTTTGTTCTCCAAATATAAAACATATTGAGCATTGTACTAAATTAGCTCAACATAATATTCCAATATTTTGTGAAAAACCATTTTATTCATCAAATGGTGGAGTTAAAGAATTATTGGATTTAATCCAAGAAAAAGATTTAACTACAATGGTTGGATGTAATTTACGATTTACAGATGAAGTAAGATCAATTAATCCAAACTCCAAATATATTAATGTATATTTTGGTTATAATCTTAAAAAATGGAGGCCACAAACAGATCATTTAAAATCCTATAGTGCTAACAAATGTTTGGGGGGTGGAGTACTTTTAGATGCTATACATGAATTAGATTATCTTTATTTTAAATTTGGAGATATAAAAAACATTTCATATATTAAAAATATATTAACTAACATAACAAATGATACTGAAGATTTAGTTATTGGCAGAATTGAATTTCAAAATGGAACAATAGCAGATTTTACCTTGAACTATCTCTCAGAAAATTACCAACGTTATTTTGATGTTTTAGAAGATAATATGTTATATAGAGTACATTTTGAAATAAAAAATGATATGTATATAGATGAAATAAAATATTTCATTAATTGTATTAAAAATAATACATATTGTATGAACAGTTTTGAAGAAGCATATAATTTATTAAAGCATTTAATATGAATGATTCTATTCTCCTTATCGGTCCTGGGGAAAGTACAAAAAAGTTTAACCCATCCTGTTCCTACCCAACTTTAGCATTTTCAGGCAATTTTAAAACATTCCAAGATTTCAATTTCGCCCCGGATTATTGGATCTTTCTAGACCCAAATACTTTAATATATTTATATAATGATCATAAACAGGGAAAATTTTCTTCTGAGTTTCTTAAAAAATTAAAAGAAAAAACAACTTTTCTTTACAATAATTTTCAGGTAGATGGAACCTTTTATGAACATGGGCTTACTACTTCTAGAGGAAATGAATGGATGATAAATGAATTTAGAAATGAAATATTCCCATATATTAAATCTTTATTTAAAAATTCAGTTCAAGTAGATAGTGTAATGGACATTGATTATTTTGTGACTTATCAAGAAAAAATTTATGAATCCCATAAATATTATAAAAAACATGTTATAATTAATGATCCAAATGATAAATTTTCTAAATTTTTACTTCCTTTAGTATTTTATTATTTTCCTGAAATAAAAAATATTTATTCTATTGGGTTTGGGGATTTTAATTCACCCCGCCTTAATTGTCCTATAGGGGAGGTTAATGATTATGAAAGTTATAAAAATCAGTTTGATTTTATAAAAAATAAATTATTTGATTATTTAAACAAAACAGGAAAAAAACTTATATTTTTAAATCCTGAGTCATACTTTAACCAAGATATACATGAATAAAATAACTTTTTGTATACCAAGTAAATCAAATTTACGATACCTTAAAACATGTATTCCCTCTATTAGAGAAAATGCTTATAGAGATGATCATGAGATTATAGTATTTGTTGATTCAGATGAAGATGGAACAATTGAATGGCTAGAGCAAGTAAAGGATCAATACAATTTAACTTATTATGTTAACCCTAAATTAAGTAAAGAATTATATGGTATAGGCAAAGCATATGATTATTGTAGTGAATATTCAACTACTGATGTCTTTATGATTTTTCATGCTGATATGATGTTAGGGAAACATGCTGATTTTAAGGCATATCAACAATTAAAAGAAAAAACTGTAGTATGTTCCACTCGTATTGAACCTCCACTCCATCCAAATGGAGGAGAAAAAATTTTAATTAATTTTGGAGTATGGCCTGAGGAATTTAAAAAAGAAGAATTTAACCAGTATGTAGAGGAACATCTTAATGATGCTAAAATAACAGAAGGTGTTTTTGCTCCCTGGATGATGTTTAAAAAAGAATATATAGAGATTTTAGGGGGACATGATCCTCAACTCCATTCATGTAGAGAGGATTCTGATTTGTTTAATAGAATGTTGTTAGCAGGATTTAATTTTGTTCAACCTTGGAATAGTTTAGTTTACCATTTAACAGGCAGAGGAGCAGGTAGTTTTGATGGTGATCCTGAACGCCATAAAAAATGGTAAGAGGATATGAATAATTCAACTATAGCTTTTATTAAAAAATGGGGAACAAATGTTCAACATACCCCATTAATGAAACCAATAGTTTCACCTGTTTATAAAAAATCAATTAAAATAACTAATTCAAACCTTGGGTTAGAAAACGCGCTAAATATGTGGTTTAATGACGGGCCTGATGTTGTCGTGGAGGTGGATGGAAATAACTTTACCCCACAGGATATGCAAGTTATTCAACATTTAAACAATATTATTAAAGACAGCGGGTCCATAGGTACATTTGAAATAGGTAATTTGAAAATTACAATTAATAGTTTAAATGAATATCAAAACAACTTAATATACCTATAACCAAATGGCGACCATGAAAACACCTGTTAAAACAGTAGATCCAGTCAAATTAGATTTAGAATTTGATTTTCCAGAGGAAATAAAATATTTGGCTACCACAGAAACATTTGTTATATTTATGTATGATAATGTTCTAGATATTATTTCTAAGGCCATTGATCAGAACCTGAAAAAAGTTGACGTTATTGAAATAGTTAACTTAAATTATGTGGTTGAAATAGATAAGAATCAATATAAAAAAGTATTGAATACTATCTTAAAGTATTATGAGAATTTAGAAAACTATGATAAATGTATGGATATTGCTTTAATAATTAAAAAATTATGAAAAACAAATACCGATTTTACTCAATCTCAGATAGCCAAAAAGAAACAATTGGTGTTTTAAAAGCTGATACTTTAGAGGAAGTCAAACAGTTTTTAGCTATCACTAAACAATTAACGGTAGAACAGATTGAGAAATTATTTGAGATAGAAGAGATTTATGGAGCACCCGGAGAACAATAATAACGAGGAACAAGTACCTTCAGAACTGCAGTCATTATTTAATAAGCTGTTAGGAGTAACAGTTAATTTAAAAGATAATTTTGACTCAAATGAAATGAGGGCCTTCATTTATACAATAAATATTTTAGATAACTTTGTCCAAAGTGAAAATAATGTATTTGATACCTCAGGTATAGATTTGACCGCCTTTACTTCTCCATTATGGCAAGTTATGGAATACCATATAGCTAAAATTTATGGTTTACCTAAAGCAGAAGTAATCCTATGGTATATTCTAGATAGATATGAAATAGATGAAACTGTCAAGTTATATATTGATAACAATGAGATTTCACATAAAATAGAAAATACTGAGCAACTTTGGGAGTATATCAATTCAATTAAATAAATCAAATATGAGTAAGTTATGTATTAAATGTGATGTTGCAATTCCATCACAACGAATCAAAATGTTACCTAATACTAAGGTATGTGTACAATGTTCAAATTCCTCACCTCACACTGGATTAGTAGTGACTTATGGAGAAGGAGACCATACATGGACAGAAATAGTAGTCATGGATGAAGACCAACAAAATCAGTATGATAAGCTCTATGTTCAACCTAAAGCCAAAATAGCCAAAGATGCCTCAGCTTATATTGAGATTAATAATCTTGATGAAGATGAGAATAGATTTGATTTAAATTCACTAAAGGAGGAAGAGAAATCTCCCTATGATCCAACTGAAGGATAATGAGAGGGAGAAGACAAAAACCGATAACTAAGGAGCAATGCCTGAAAGCAATGGATGCTACCAAGTCAGTCAAGGCAGCAGCCCGTTACCTAGGACATTCTTATGATCATATTAAACAATATTTTAAACTATATAGGGATGAAGCCACAGGTAAAACATTATTTGAGCTTCATAAAAACCAACAGGGTAAAGGCATTAGAAAATTCATTGATAAAGGTAGACGAGGAGATGTTACACTCCTGGACTTAATTGAGGGTCGAGTAGATATTAACTCTCATAATCCTCAGAGGATTAAATTAAGGTTAATGGAGGAAGGATTTTTAGGTGAATTTTGTTCTCGGTGTCATTTTAATGAAAAACGCTTATTAGACTATAAATCTCCCCTCTTAATCCATTTCAGAAACGGTAATAAAAGAGACTATAAACTAGAGAATCTAGAGATGCTTTGCTATAACTGTTATTTTTTATATGTTGCTAATGTATTTAATGAAAAGGATATGGAAAAACTTGAAGGTTATACTCCAACATATAAAGAGGAAAAAGGTACCCATTTTGAACTAGATGAATATCACCTCCATCGTTTAAGGGAATTGGGATTGGATTCAGATGAAGATGATGGTCTAGATATAATTTCAAGACTATGAGTAAAAAGGGGAAAAAGAAACTACCACCAACAACCTTTGAAGGGATGAAACAGCGTAAGTTAGATGATATGGCCTCCAAGATGTTAAAGAATGATGAGAAAATTCAAAAACTAAGATTATATAATATCAATTTAGATGATGTATGAATCAGTCATTTATACAGCAATTTAACCAAATCCCAGATGAACATCTAATACAAATATATATGATGAATCCTCGTATGTTTAAAGGGTTATGTTTTTACTTAGCCTTAGAATTACAAGCTGAAAAAGAAAAAATCCAGAAAAAATATGCCAAAAAATCTTCTATTTGAATGGTCCACTAAACGTGAATATGTTGACAAAGATGGTGTCAAACATATGAAAGTGGTTATTGAGGTTTGGGATCCTGAGGTGTTTATGGGTTGGATAAGAGACGTGGATCTTGATTTTATTGATGGGGAACCTATTTCGTATTATGATGTTATGAAGAAAATTTCAGAGAAGTTAGATGATTTTGATCTTTCCTAATATTATACATATTTATAATAAATAATGAGTCAGTCTCTAACCTGGAACGAAGTTTACTTTAACTGGAATGAAACTGATTATTTATGGAACGAGGACATCATTATAGGAGATGTTGTTCGTGGTGGTGGTTCTTTACAAGATGATTGGGATAAGAAAGATGATGAGGATAAAAAGAAATTCATTAAAATATACATAGTATATTACAATGAGTTTTTAACTACTCAACAAAAACAGGACTTAAAAATTTCTGGTGCTTATCCAACTTATTATGAATTCAAGGAAATAAACAAAAAAATAAAAGCGTTTATGAAAGGATTTAGAATGAGAGAAGGAATCAAATTTAGAGATACTAAAGCCAAAATTAAGATTGATAATGTTAAATTAGGAGTTAATAAATTAATTAATTATGCTAAAAATTACACCCTCAAATAATGTAATTGAATTCCAACTCCAAGTTGAGAATGCCTCTCTAGATAAAACAACTGCTAGAATCATATTAGAAATAAATGATACTAACACTATTATTCCTATGGAAATGGATAGTGAAGGAAAGTGTACAGGGGAGATTCCATTAAAAGAAGAATATGAGGGCAAAATTGGAGATATTGATATTGAAATTATTGCTAATGATACTTTCTTTAAACCGTTTACTAAAAAAGTTGTTTTTGAAGGCATTCCAAAACAACCTAAAATTACTATTAAAGAACTTAAATTTGGTTCAACTGAAAAAGAAAAACCAGTCAAACCAATTAAAGAAGTTAAAGTGGTGATGGAAGAGCCTAAAATAGAAAAACATATTACTCGTCCCTCAAACTTGTTATCTAATAAAGATAATAGTAAATTAATGGAGGAAGTTATAAAATTCTTCCAAAATAGCTAATAAGGGAGAATGTCAAATTTTACAAACACCAAGATTAAGGACACTTTTCAGAGAGTCCTACAGATAGACAATGGTGAGATCCAAGATGGATTAGGTCTACCTGTAGATGCTCGAATCCAAAGTATTGAATCAGATCTTGGTTTTACTGGTGATTTAGATGGAACAGCTACTTTAGCTATAGGATTAACATCAGGGGATAAAACCATTCAAGGTAATCTTGATGTTATAGGCAAAATAACAGCCATTGAAATATATGCCCAATATGAGTCTTCTTCAATCATATTTTCCTCAGGTTCAACTAAATTTGGGAATACATTTGATGACACTCACCAGTTTACTGGTTCAGTATCAATAACAGGATCATCATTTTCTCATAATGGATATAATGTTATAACATCAAATAATACAGGTTCTATTGTTGTTAATAGTGCCTCATATGCTGCATTTGCTGTCACTGCCTCATATTTACTAGGTAGTGTAGATTCAGCTTCATATGCCCTAACAGCCTCATACATTCAATTAAGCAGGGTGGATGGCTTTACAGTTTATTCCTCCAGTGTATCAAACAGAGTAACTAATTTAGAGAACTTTAGTTCATCTCTGGATGCCACATTTGCAACAGATGCTCAATTAAATACAGCTACAGCATCTTTAAGTTCCTCTATTGCTAGTTTATCCTCTAGTTATTTATCTACAAGTGCTAGTTTTAGCAGCAGAATAAATGCAAATACAAACAGTATTTCAGCATTATCCTCCAGCTTCATATCATTTAGCGGCTCATATAATACTGGCTCGTTTACCGGTTCATTTGCGGGTAATTTAACAGGTACCTCATCATATGCTACTCAAGCATTATCATCATCATATGCTATAAGTGCTTCTCATGCCTTAAATGCAAATAATGCTATAAGTGCTAGTTATGCATTAACTGCCTCATACGTTAATCCGCTGAATCAAGCGGTGATTATAACAGGCAGCTTGAATCTCACCGGATCTGCCGTCTTGACAGGCTCAACTGTAATTAACAGTTTAACTTACCCAACAGTAGATAATGGAGAGTTTTCCTTTATGCAAACTGATGGTTTAGGTAATTTAACTTTACAATACGTAAACACACTATATGAGATAGTTTATAATGGAGAGGCAACTCAATTAACAAAAGGTACCCCAGTTTATATATCAGGTTCTCAAGGAGCCAATTCAAAAGCATACAGAGCAGATGCTGGGAATCCAACCAAAATGCCAGTTGTTTATGTAATTGCAGACAACATTAATTCTGGCAATACTGGCAGAGGAATTGCTTTAGGACTAATTACTGGAGTAAATACAACTGGATATCCTGGAGGAACAGAAATATATGTAGGAGTAGGTGGTGGTTTTACTTCTGTTAGACCAACAGGTTCAGCCATTGTACAAATTTTAGGATATGTAACTAAAGAAGGTAGTGGAGGTCAAGGGGTAATCCTAAATCCAGGACCAGCCAATTTACCAAACATAACATCAGGTTCAGTTTGGGTAGGCAATAGTGGTAGTGTACCTATTATGGTACCAACTTCCTCTTTGAGTGTAGCAAGCGCAGTAACAGCTTCTTTTGCTCAAACAGCCTCATTAGCTCCAAACTATGTTTTAACTAGTGTAACTAGTTCAATGTTAGCACCTTACGTTCTAACATCACAAACCTCATCAATGTCAGTGGCTTCTGCCTCTTATATTAACTTAAATAACGTAGATGGCTTTACAGTTTATTCTTCTAGTGTATCAACAAGATTAACTAATCAAGAAAACTTTAGTTCATCATTAGATGCTACTTTTGCAACTGATGCTCAATTAAATGCCTATACGGCCTCAGCAAATACAAGATTAAATTCATTAGAAATAGAATCAGGATCTATTAGATCTAATTTTAATACCTTTACTTCATCTTATTATACAGATAGTTCCTCATTTGCTCTTAGGATAAGTACAAACACAACTAGTATTGCAAGTTTAACCTCATCAACCTCTAGTTATGTCCTAAATTCACAAACAGGATCATTTATATTATCCTCACAAACCTCATCAATGTCAGTGGCTTCTGCTTCAGTTGCTACTTCAGCCTCTTACGCTTTAACAGCTTCATTTGCTTTGAATGGAGGTGGTGGTGGATCATCATTCCCATTTACTGGCTCAGCAATCATATCAGGTAGTTTAACTGTAACTGGAAGCACTAACATACAAGGAGCTTTAGGTATATCTCGAGCATTAATTGAGAGAGCAGAAATAACAGTATCTGCATCAGGAGTATATACAATATATTCAGCCCCAACTTCCTCATATAGAGGTATATTTGCTGATTATACTTTAATATCAACTAATCCAGCAGGTAATGCTCGAGCAGGTAATATAATGTCTATATTATCAGGTTCTTCAGTTAGATATACTGAAACTAGAACTTCAGACATTGGTAGCACCGCTGCTATAAATGTACAAGT
>Ga0181349_1000549_pt1 | contig 16108 bp, 2 predicted proteins | sample Su13VDMM110SD_FD_130106 | JGI IMG/M metagenome (GOLD analysis project Ga0181349, IMG submission 130106) | Freshwater viral communities from Lake Michigan, USA - Su13.VD.MM110.S.D | ecosystem: Environmental > Aquatic > Freshwater > Lake | place: USA: Michigan | collected 2013-07-16 | reverse complement strand
TATGGTTGTACTAACTTATATGGACAAGATATAGACTGTTTAACAGGACAATTATTTCCTAAAGGAGATACAACCATAGTAGTTGATAGTAGAAGAGCTAAAGATCAAAATTTTTTAAAGAACAAATATGGTATAAAAGAATATGGTGGAGATGCTTATGCTAATGTACCTCAACATGGTAATCCAGGTGTATATGCAGATGGATATAGTGGTACATCTAGTGGTGGTCAATACTTTGATTATGGTGGTTCTTATATTCCTGATTATAGTGAGTCAGCATATAACCTTCCTCAATATGAAATGGGTATGGCGGAAGGTGGTCCTATATACAGTGATATGACACAATATAATCATCAAGGAATAGTACCAGCTTTTGATTGGATGCAAGATGGTGGTTCTCCTTTGTACAGTACACAAGGTCAACAATTACGTAACTTTATGAATACTGTAGGATATACTCCAGATGGTTGGATGCCTAATCATATACAACTTCCTCCTGTAGGTCCTAGAAGGTATGATGATGGTGGTATGTCTCCTGATCAAGCTGCAATGATGGCTCAACAACAAGAACAACAAGTTTCTCCACAGGGAGCACCAGAACAAAATGGTGGTGGAATTGATCCACAACAAATTATGCAAGAAGTTGCCCAGATGTTACAGCAAGGTGCTCAACCTGAACAAATAATGCAACAACTTATACAAGAAGGTGTACCACAAGAAATGGCACAACAAATTATACAACAAGTTATACAACAAATGCAAGTTGGACAAGAGCAAGAACAAGCTCTACAACAAGAAGCTATGGAAGGAGCACCACAAGCAATGTATGGTATGGGAATGAAATATGGTGGAAGTAATGATAAAAAAGGTAAATTTGCTAATCAATATAAAGTTGGTGGTGAATATAATATGAATGATACTGATATTAAAAAATTAATAGATCAAGGTTATAAAATTCAATATATATAATTATGCCTAGAATTAAAATTATAAGTAAAGGATTACCTAAAGCTTTAGCAGGATTAAATATCCCTATGCTTACTACTACTACTACTAAAGATCCATTGAGTGGTATGTCGTTATCTATTGCTGACAATGCAAATAATAAGCAAGCTGTAAATAGTTCTACTTTAACACAATCTTCTGTAGCACCTTTACGGTATGGAGAATTAGATGAGGATGGTAATAATATATTTGATTCTGCTACAGAATATTCTGTTTCTAAATCAAAAAATCCAATAAAAACCACTACAACTAATTCATCAGCATTAACTAATTCATCAGCATTAGGTAAATTTAATAAGGGTATAGATCAAGCTTTTACAATGGCTAATATGGCTCTTAGCTATTTTGATAAACAAAAAAAACAAAAAGAATATAATAAGTGGATGGCTCAGAGTATGCAACCACATAATTCTTATAGTGTAGATACTTTTACTAATAGAGGAGACTATGATATTAATGATGGTATGTTTAAACCTGATGAAATGGGCTATAAAAGTAAAGGAACTCAAGCTAATCCTTTTGGAGCAAGTTCTACTTTTCAAAAGTATGGTGGTATGTTTAAAGCTGCAGATGGTATAACAGTTCCTGGTGATCAAATTGTACAAAGAGCATTTCTTCCTGATGTTTCTACAGATGTAGTAGGTCCAGTTAGAACAGCTGCTCCTGTAAGTGCTCCTGTTTCTGAAAATGTTTCAACAAAATCTTATAAGTCTTCAGGTGCAAATCCAATGGCTTCTCAAACTTGGAATGATTATTCAAAAGAATTTAAAGGAGTAACAAATCTAGGAATATGGGGGGATGAGAAACATAAAAAAACTACAAGTGATCATAATACAGGGGATGCATTAGATCTTGGAATTACTGATTTAAATCAAGGATCTGCAGTTGCTCAACAAATACTTGCAGATGCTAAAAATAGAAATGTTAAATACGTTATCTTTAATAAACAAATATGGAACCCATCTGTATCAAATGAATGGAGACCATATACAGGTCCAGATCCTCATACAGGGCATGTTCATATAAGTTTTAATAGAAGTGCTAAATCAAGTAATAATGGACAACAAATCTCTCTTAGTCATAATAACCCAATGAATGTACACTATGGTAACTTTGCTGCAAAATATGGAGCTAAACCTGGTGCTGATGATAATGGAGGTAAAGTGGCTATATTTCCAGATTTAGAAACTGGTATTCAGGCTAATAAAGATTTAATGTTTGGTTCAGGATATAATAACCTCACTATAGCAGAAGCTAGAAATAAATGGGTATCTGGTAATTCAGGTCAACATAATAATTCTACTGATGAAATAGTAAAAGCTATGGGTGGGAATAAAAGATTATCTGCATTATCTCTTGAAGAAAAAGATAAACTATTTAAACAGTTTACAAAATGGGAAGGTAAAGAATCTTATAACATAATTAAAGATAGAAAAATTTTTAATGAAGGTGGTCAATCCACTGATAATACTACTAATATGAAAATACGTATCGTTGGTGGTCCTACTAACATGGCCCAGGGTGGTGAATCTCAGTATAGTGGACAAAGTGATTATGGTCTTTATATAGGCCAACGTAATCTGTATAACACAATGGCTAAAAATCCATACACTGAAGCTGAAGATAAAGTAAAAGAACAAGATGAAACTAAAAATAATCCTTATGTGCTTGAGGCAGAAGGTGGAGAAACTATTCTTCGTCCTGATGGAACACATATGAAAATAAGTGGTTCTAGTCATGCTAATGGTGGTGTTAAACTTACTAAACAACAAGCACCTCAAGGATCTTTTATTTATTCTGATACACAGAAAATGAAGATTAAAAATCCTCAAGTTTTAAATTATTTTGGTAAAAGCCCTAAAAAATCTGGAATTACTCCAGCTGATGTTGCTAAACAATATGATGTAAATAAATACATAGGAATTATTCAAAATCCTTATGCTGATCCTATAGCTAAAAAAACAGCTACAAAAATGATAGAAAACTATCAAAGAAAATTAGCTGAACTTGCTTTAGTTCAAGAAAGTATTAAAGGATTTCCACAAGGTATTCCTGAAGTAGCTAAAGGATTAGTTTCTAAAGAACAAGGACAACAACAAGGAGAAGAACAATCTCAAGCTGCCTATGGTGGTTATTTTGCTAATGGTGGTATGCCTGATTATGCTATGGGTGGAGGATGTCCTCCAGGAGAATTATTTGATGAAGAACTTCAAATGTGTGTAAAATTTCCTAGAAGTTTAAAAAATAATTTTCAAAATAATAATAATAGATATTATCAACAATATGGAAATCGTAAACCAGTAGGATTAGATTTTAATTTTAACAATGATAAAAAAACATATAACATAGGTGTTGGAGCTAACTCAGTTATTAATAATGGTAAAGTAGGTAATATTAACTATAATGCTTCTGCTGCATTTCCAAGACTATTTGGTAATAATAAAGGATTATCTGTAACAGGTAATTATGCTGATGGTAATTTAAGAATTGGTGCAAATACTAAATTTCCATTATTACGTGGGACTCTTGGAATTAATGGAGGATACACTCAAAACTTTAATGATCAAAATTCTGATTCTAAAAGTATGATGATGTCAAGACCAAATACATCACAGTCTAATTTAAATGTAGGGGCTGAATGGAATGGTAAGATAGGAAAAACAAATGTTAAAATATCTGGTAATTATGGTAATCCTTCAGGTAGGTTTGCTCAAGGTGGTGTACCACAATATCAAATAGCTGGTGAAGCTCCTGCCGATGAAGGTAAGTTTGATCCTAATGATATATTTGGTATTAAACGAATGTTATTTAATGCTGGCAGTGCTAATAATGCAAATGGAGTTGCTAAACAAGCAGGACCTTACCCTAATGCTTTTAATACATATGTTCCTGCTTGGTTTAAACCATGGCTTAAGTCTAATACAAAAGCAGGAAGCATAAGTCCTACAGGAGAACCTACTGTATTTAATCCTAAAGATCCTAACAAGTTTTATATAGAGTATAATAGATGGAAGGCATTAAATAATGGTCAAGACTTTAAAGGACCTAAAGAGTTTCAAGAATTTATATATGATTATGTAAGTAGTAAAGATCCTAAATCTTTAGAAGCAATGTGGGATAAGTATGGTACAACAGCTTTAGGAAAAACAATTCCTAAAGAACAAAGAACTAAAAAAGCATTTGCTGATAAATTCTTTGGTGCTCGTACAGCTAAATTAATTGATTGGATAGATCAGTCTGGTACAACAACTACTACTACGCTTCCTCCAGGAACAACTACGACAACCACACTTTATCCAGGAACACCACCTCCAGTTATTCCACCTATTAAATATAAATGGACTAATCAAGATGTAAGAAACTTGGGAAATGCTGGATTAGATTATGCTTCTCTTAAAAAGTATCATCCTTATAGAGCTAGTGTTCAACCTGTACTTCCTGAATTTATTCCTACAGACTGGAGAGGATATGCAGCTAGTTTGCAGTCTCAACAAAATAAAGCAGCTGAGCAAATGGCTACATACCAACCAGGTCAAGCATTAGGAGCTAATTTATCTTTCTTACAAGGACAAACAGGTAATGCATTAAGTGATTATATTTCTAAAGTAGATCAGTATAATGCATCTGGTGCAACAGCTATGGATGCTCAAAGAGCTGGTATGCAAAATCAGTTTAATATGTACAATGCTGAAAATAGAAATAAGAATTATGAAGATGAAAATGTATATGATGATAGATATAGAACAGCTGAAAGACTTGGTAGAAAAGGTATTTTAAAAGCTTGGAATCAAGGTGAAGATACTGCTACTAAGATTTACAATTTTAATCAAACTGAAAGTCCTTATCAAATTAATGCTCCTGATCAAAGAATGGTGTTTAATTCTGAAGCTGCTAGACAAAAATGGATAGCAGAAAATAAAGGTGGAGCACCAGTAGATGATATTGAAGCAATTTCTCAAAAAATTGTAAAAGCAAGAAGTTTACCTGGTTTTGCTGGTTATAAAACTCAAGCAGAACAAGATGAAGCTATAAGAGATTATTTAGGATATGGTAGTTCACGTTCACAAAAAAACAAAGAAGTAACTACTACTCCTGGTTATGGTGGTGTTAAAACTGTAAATACTAGATATGATGATGATCAAACTACTAAACAAGTTGATCATAATAAATTTGGTGGTGGTGTAGGAGCATCTTATGTTAAGTCTATTTCTGAATGGTATAATAAATTAAATTATATTGCAGACCCTAATGAAAGACAACGTCTTGCAGAAGCTTATGCTAGTAAAATGCATTTTGGTAGATAATCAATAATTAAACTTTTAAAGTTTAGTTTTAAACTTTGAAGATTTTTCCTTAAATTAGTAATATAATGGCAGCAACTGATATACAATATGGTGGGTTAGATCCGGTGTTATATACACCAGACTTTACTTTTTTAAAATATATAATTGATAAAAAGACAAGGCAATATGAACAAGGCCTTAAGTCTGCTTCATCAGCATATAATAGTCTTAAAAAAGAAGTGAGTGATCCTGTAAATGCTCAAAGAAGGGATCAATATTTAAAAGATGCCCAAAATCAATTACAAAAAATATCTAGTTCAGATTTTTCTTTACAGCAAAATGTAAACTATGCTAATAGTATATTTGATCCTATTGCTACTAATAAAGCTTTTGTTTTTGATGCCTATCATACAGATAGAATTAAAAAAGAATTAAGCAAAGAAGATGCTTGGATGAACTCTGAAGATCCTGAAGTACGTAAAAAGTATAATGCTGAGATTAAAGAATGGGTTAATAGAGATCTTGAGAGTTTAAAAACAGGACAAGGTGATGTAGCTAATTATAAAGTACAAGGAAGATCAGCTCAGGCTTTTGTAGATGCTCAAGATATACTACTTAAATCTGCAAAAGAACAAGGATTTAAAATGAAAGTTGATGAATTAGGTCAACCTTATATAGTTACAGTGGAAGGTGGTCCTAAATATGCTCCACAATATGAAGCATTTGCTAACAACATATTAGCAAATGATGCTGTATATCAAAAACAAACAGGTATACTTGGACAAAATAGATCAGAAAAAGTTTTAGAAATATACAGAAAAGATCCTGAGTATGCTCCTAAATGGGCTAATGCTTCAGTAAATGATATCTTCAAAGATTATGCCCTTACTAATTTTGACAAACATAAGGTAGAACAAAAAACTTATATTGAAGCATTAAACAAAAATCTTACAACTGAAACTGCAGATATTAATGCTGCTCTTAATGGACCTGATTCTGCCAAATATATTAAAGGTGCAAGTGATGTTGCTGCTGGAAATAATGCAACTCCAGAAGCTTCTATGTATTTAGCAATTAAAGAAAAAGCAGATAACAGAAATAATTTAGATGGAAAGTTAAAAGATATACAATCTGATTATAATAATAGTTATGGAACTACAGGTGCACAAACAGATAAATTAAAAGAAAACTATCTTAAAAATTTTACTGCTAATCCTGCTGGATATTTTTCAGATCTTCAGTTTAAAAATGATGTAAGTAGATTTGTTAATATTAAATCATCTTTTTTTACAAGAAAAATTACTGAAGATAAAGCATATGTTGATGTCACTGTAGCTAAGACTAATGCAATGGCTACTATTAATAAAATACAAGATACTCAAGAAGATAATGACAGAGCTGATAAAAAATTAGATTTAGAGGAAAGAAAAGAAGATTTTAAAGAATCTTTAAAAGGAAAAAAAGTTAAAAATGCTGATGGTACATACAGCACTGAAGAAACAGAAATTAAATTTATAGATCAAAGTGGCACACAAATAACCACTACACAGGCTTTAAATGATTTAAAGGCTAAAGTAACAATGGCTTCGGCAAATGCATTAGATAATATTACAAGTAATTTTGGAAGTTTTTATATGCTTCAGCCTATAGGGATGGATCAGACTAAAGTTGGAATATTAAGAGGAATGTTTAGTAGATATTTTGAAACTGATGATAAAACTACATTTAAAGGAACATCTGAAGAAAACAAAGCATTAAGTGAAGCATATACAAAATTGTGGGCATTTGCTAAAAATAATCCAAAAAATACATTCATAGATCAACAAAGAGCTAACTATGATAAAGAAACTTTAACTATTGATAAACTTCCTGATTTATTAGACCGTGCTATGACTGGATATCAAACTCAAAATGATAGTGAGTTAAAAGCTAAAACAGCAATGGTAGAGTATAAAAATAATAGTGCAATAATACAAATGACAAACACTGCTTTAGAAAAAGGAAAAAAAGTTGTTCTTGATCAACTAAAAAATGATTCTTTTTTTAATGGAATGTTTACTGCTGATGGTAAAGATATAACTAGTGCAAAAGATATAGAAAAACTAATACCAAAAATGTCAAATGATTATATACGTATACCTATAGATGATTTAACAAAAAAACAAATAGGTATTGAATATATAAATAATACTTTAAAAGTTGATATTACTAAAGCAGAAGGTGCTGCTTCAGCTGCAAGATCGGGAGGAACTACTGTAGGATCCACAACGATTACTTTAACAGACGGAAGAAGTTTTAATTTATATACTGATTCTGTTTTTAAATTAACTCCAAACGAATATGCTAAACGTCTTCAAAGAATAAATGAAAGAATTCCTGTTCCTGTTTTTCAAAATGCTACAGGTACTGTTTTGTCTTCTCCAGCTTTTAAATTAAGTGGACAAGCCAAACAAGATGTAATTGATGATTTAAGTCTTATTACATTAACTAATTCTAATATTTATCAATATTCTGATGGTACATTTACAAGTACCCAGGTTGATCCTAAAGAACAAAACAATGCAAGAAGGGATATGTTAAAAAAAGAAAATATATTATCTGTAAATTTATTTACTTCATCACCATTAAACAGTGGGGGTCAGGCTGTAGCTATAACTTATAATGAAGTAAAAGGAGATAGTAAAAATGCAGCTCCATCTTGGTCTGGTAAAACATATTATTTTCCTATCACACCAACATCTACTTCTCCAAAAGTGTTTCAAATCTTTAATGAAATAAATCAGGCTAGTGAGTATGAAATTAATAAACAAAAAGGAACACCTTATACAATAGATACTTTTCGTGCTGATGGAGCATATGCTGAAATAATGCCTAATAAACCTGGTGCTAATAATGGTACTATTAGATTTTATTATAAACCTTATAATCCAACTGCTAAAACATACTCTGACCAATTTGTTCAATATGATAAAGACATGGAATTTAATTTAGGTGATATTACTTTTCCAGAAATAAAACAAAATATATATAATGATTTTATATATCCGTATGTTCAAGGAACATTAAATTATAAGAAACAAGTACAAGCCAATACTATATCTTCTGGAGGTACTCCTATAACACCAACTAGTCTTTATAATAGTTTAATTCATTAATTTAAGTTATGCCAGAAATTACACAAAATCCTGGATTTACTATACCAGCACCTCCTCCTAATGTAAGTTATCTTCCTGATACAGGAATGCCTAAGTTAGATGAAGTGAATGATTGGAAGAATAAAGCTGTGACAAGAGATCTTGGATTAGAAAATGATTATGCTCAATCTATTTCTAGTGGTGACAGTATTAGTGATCTTATATTAGATGTACAAAATATTCAAGCTAAAGGTCAAGCATTATTAGATAATGATAAAGATTATGTTTCTAGTAATCCTGGTGGATTTAATCCAGATGCTGCATTTCAAGATTTGTCAAGAAAAATAAATCCACAAACTCCAACACTACGAGCTGCAGGACAACCTTTACCAATAGGATCTGTGTCTGATTTTAATAGATATAAAGAGTCAGAAAACTTTCAAACATTTGGTTATACTCCTCAAATGGGGTCTGGACAAGAATATAAATATGGTAATGCTATGAGTTGGGGAGATACTATAGGTAATGCTCTTGCAGGTGGTTCTCATTTAGCTTATGATACTTTTGTAGAGGGATGGAAAGGATGGGGTAGAATGACTGAAGCTTTGTTCAGTTGGGACTCTTCTAAATTAATGGGGTCTGAAGAAGAAAGATACGAAATAGCTCAAAGACAAGAGGAGCTTTTTAATAAATATGCTATATATGATACTGCTGAATCTAAAGATAGTCTTTTTAATAGGCAGTTCTTTGGAACTATGTTACAGCAATCAGGATTTGCTGTAGGTGCTATAGCTCAATTTGCTCTTGAAGCATGGGCTACAGCAGGTATAGGTACATTTATTAAAGCTGGGGCTGCTCCATTGTTTATTGCTCGTGTTGCAAGAACAGCTGAAGAATTAGCAGCACTTAGACTAGCCGGAAATATAGCTCAAAAAACTAGTATAATTGGTAGAACTGGTGAAGGAATAAAAAATTTATTTAGACCTAAATTAATTCAAACAACTGGTGAACTAATTAATACAAATCGTCAAGCAGCTAATGTTATTACAAAATTAGAAAGAGTAACTAATGCAATAAAAAATGGTGTAAAAACTCTTACTCCTGGATATGGTACTATAGAAGAAATGATTAAGCTTAATAAAGCTGGAGCAGGCTTTGCTCAATTAGCTTATACAGGGCTTGGTGGAATTAAACGTGGCCTTAGTGAGTTTAATATGGCTCGTTCTGAATCTATATTTGAAGCTGCTAGTACATATAAACAACTTAAAGATAGACTTACGGATAGTTTTAAATCTGAAAATGGTAGAGAACCTACACCGGAAGAGCTTGAAAAAATAAATCAAAGTGCAGAAAATGCATCTCATGATAACTTTTGGACAAACGTAGGAGTTCTATCAGTAATGAATAGAATTCAGTTTGATAATATGTTCAAACAATTTGGTAAATCTAGAACATTACTTGGAGACGAAATGGCTCTTTTACGTGGTAAAGCTTTTCAAGTGACTGGAAAAGTTGCTGGTAAAAATGAATCTCGTGTATATGCAAAAGGTTTACTTGGTAGACTTGGTGCAGTACCTCAAATAGCTAAAACATTTGGTAAAAAAACAGCAGCTTGGGAAGCAGCTAAAGGTATTCCTGGCCTTATGAAATTTGAATTTTCAGAAGGTATGCAGGAACTTATACAAAGTGCATCTAGTAAAGGACTAGAAGATTATTATACTGATTTATATCATGGTAAAAGGGGATATGCAACTAAACTAGATAAAGTAGTTGGTAGTATGCAAAATCCTTTTACTAATATGGAAGGTATGAAAACTTTTTTAATGGGAGCACTTACAGGTAGACTTATAGCTCCTATGACTTTTGGTTTTACTAAAATAAGTGAAAGTGTTAAAGACAAACGTAGTATTCAAAAAGCTACAGTTGCCTATAAAGAACTTGTAGAAACTCAAGTTAAAGCTCATACAGAAAAATTTGGTGAAGCTCCTTCTGCCGAACAATTTATTAAAATTCAAGAGTTTTCTAAAAAATCTACAGAATATAAAACGCTTAAGCAAAATGTAATTGAATCAGTTGAATCTTTAAATGCATTATATAAAAATCCTACATGGATAAAGAATGAAGCTATTGCTAACATTAAAGTAAATGACTTAGCTGCTGAAACTATGGATATTGCAGCAGCTAATCATGATAGATATTTATTTAACAACACTAAAGATTCAGCACTAGCTAAAGCTGTTGCATCTGCTATTAAATTAAATCTTTATGATTCTCTTAAAAGTATGCTTGAAGAATATGGTGCTGAGATGTCTGATGAAGAATTTGGGCAAGCTTTTGGAATGGATCCTAATAAAGAAAACAAAGGAAATGCAAAGAAGCTTACAGATAATGTAGTAAAACAAATTGAAGACTACTATAACACTTTTAAAAATTTAAAGGATAAATATGGTGATAGAATTATTCCTGAACTATACAAGAATAATAAACCTCAAGATTATGCTAATGCTCAAGAACAAAAAGCTGTTCTTGATGATGTAATAGAAATGCTTGCTACTAATCAGTATAAAGCTAAACAAGCTATTGTTAGAGCTGTAGGTCTTCAAACTGAAATGGGGCAAAATAAAGCTATAGGAAGTTCATCTATAGAAGTTCTTACTATACTTGGTAGTGACCAGGGATTATTAGATCATACTAAACAATTAACTCGTCAGCTTAAAATGATGGCAGCATCTCCGGTTGCATTAACTACTGAACAAAAGGAACAATATAAAGATATAGAAGCCGAGCTTAATCATATCATGGACTGGTATGATAATAGAGATGAATTGATTAATGAAGCTAAGGTAGATAAATCATACACTGCATATACAGCTCTTATAAATTTATTTAATAAAAGAGCTAATAATCGTACTAATGTTTCTAAAGAAGATTTTGAAGATAGTTTTTTAAAATTTATTGATTATATAAAACTTAATAAAGATAATAAGCAATTTATAGATGCAATGAATCTTTTATCTGATCCTAAAAATATGAAGCTTGTTGCTATAGCTAATAGGAATGCTTTATATGCTTGGGTTGAAAAAGCACAGGAAGAACAAAGACGTGAAATAGAAAAAGCTACAGGTGTGGATATTCCTAGACATAGTGTAATAAAAGATGAAGATGAAACATTTTCTGTTAAAAGTTATGACGGAATTGTTATAGAAAAAGGAATAGTTACAGAAGAAGAAGCTATTGCTAAAGCTGAAGAATTAGATGCTAAGTTTAAAGAAGCATTGGAAAAAGAAGAAAGAGAAAGTAAAGAAAAAGAAAAAGAATCTACTGATACATCTGATACAAAAACTAAGAAAGCTGATTGGATTGGTAATTTATCTAACATCAAAGATGAACTTAATAAATTAAAAAATAAAGAAGAAAAACTTAAATGGTTAGCTGATAATGATTACCTTGATTTATTTACTCAAGATGGCAAAACTAGTCTTTATTTAAAAACAGCAACTGGTAGAGTTGTAGTTAAAATTAAAATTGGAGAAATAACTATACCTTTTTATATATCTACAGGATCAGGTGAAAAAACAGATGTTGAAACTAATAAATGGTATGTATTTTTTGGTCAAGGCAAAGATGGATGGTTTAATAAAACATCAGGTAAAGATATTAATGAACAGTATGGTGTAAAAGTATTTCAAGATATTGCTAGTATTCTTAATGATGTAGGTAGTAATAAAGATGAGTATAAAAACCATGAAGATGAAAAAGGTTTCATGGATTTAAAATGGACTGGTGCTGCTGAAAATCAACTTCAAACAGTTATTGATTTTATAACTCCTGTACAACCTAACCCTGGACCAAATGGTCCTACTGCTACACCTGAACAAATAGCTCAATTAAAACAAAACATACAAACTGTAAAAGACAGAGTTGCTGCAGAACTAGATGCTTTAGAAGGTACAAGTACTAAAATAAGTGCTAAAAATTTAATAACTAAAATTGGAGAAAGTAAAAATCAAGTTGAATTAGATAAAGTTATGGAGGAAGATCTTGATGATTTTACTGATGCTGAAATGACTGAAATAGAAAAAGCAATTGATGATAAAAAAAATGAATTAGATGAAATTGCACTTAGAGCAAGTACTACTAAAACTATAACTGATACAGATCCAGAGTTTGTTAAACCTTACTATGAAGCACTTGATAAAATTGAAAAGACAGTAAATACACCTGGAGTAACTTGGGTTGAAGCTAATAAAGCTTTTGATCTTCTTCGTCCTATTCTTGCTAAGCTTGAACCTGTTATTAAAAAAGAATATAATAAAAAACATAATGCAGAAAAAACTGCTGTTAAACAAAGAATTAAAGCAGAGGAAGAATCTAAAGATATTGAAGGAGCAAAAACATTAATTACTGACTCATTAGCTTCTGATGACACTCCTCTTAATACAAGTTTTCAAGTTTTATATCAACAGTTAAATTTAAAACTTAATCCTGAGTTTAAAGAAGAAGCTATACAACATTTTGAAAAAGAATATATTAAAGCTATTGATAGAAAAATAAATAGTCTTATTGCTAAAGTTAATTTAAGTACCAGTAGTGAAGCATTAACATCTTTAATTCTTGCAAGTAATACCTTTAGAGGAAAGATTGAAAAGAGTCTTGCTGCTCTTAAAGCTAAATCTCAAAAACTTAAAGATATAAGTAGTGGAAATGGTGGTCTTGCTGTTGATTCAGATCCAACATTTGATAATCCAGTTCATAGAAGTATTATTCGTAGAAAGGATGGTAAGGCATCATATGGTCAAAAAGCAGCTATAGAAAATCTAATTAATAGTGGTATTCTTACTCAAACAGATATAGACGGTGTAGATGAAAATAGTAAACATGGTGCTAGTGAATTAGTAAACTTAGGTGTTGCTAGAATTTCAACTATACAGATAAATAAAGCTCTTGCACAACATTTTAGAAATGAACCTAATACATTAAAACAACTTATTACTAAATATTTATCTGATACTAGATTAGGAATTGAATTTGAAAGTGAAGATGGTAGTAAATATAAATATACTAAAGAAGATTTAAATGATGATGTTGATGTATTAATTGATAAAGATATTAATGATAGTATAGAAAAAGTTTTAGATTCACTTGATATTCCTAAAACTCGTGAAATTTCTAAAGAAGAGTATATTGCAATTACTGGATATAGAGCTGCTATTGGAAGTATTATTAAAGAAACTGCAGTTGTAGATACATTAGATAATTTTATTGCTCATCAACAAAGTTTAGTTACAACTGGAGATGAAGTTTCTGATGAAGAAATTATTCCTATATCACTTGCTGAAGAATTTAAAGATGAATTTTTAAAGAAAGATGCTGATGGTAAAATAAATGTTCAATCTTTTTATACTGATTTAATAGCAACTTTTAAAAAATTAAAAGAGGTTGCAACACCTGCAGAAGCTACTAAATTGATTAAAGTAATATTTAGTAAACATTTAATAATTGGAAGTGATGGATTAGAAGTACTTAAAACACTATACTCAACTGCTTTACAAACAGATAATCTTCTTAAGTCTGAATCAGATAATTCAGAACCATTGTCTGAAGAAGAGATGGTTAAAGTGTTAGATGCACCAGAAAATATTCAGAGTTTAAACAAAGAACAAATTGGTCAAATAGAAAAGTATGCTAAAGAAGAAAAACTTCTTGAATATAAAAAAAGACTTCAAGCTGCCATAGGATATAATGATACATCAGCTTTATATACACCAGAAAAAAATATAGTGGTAACTAAAACTGGGGAACCTTTTAGCAGTCTTAGACCAAAATTTGCTACTGATAAAAGAACTACAGAAGATCTTGCTATATATTTTATGCCTGATGAAAATGGTATGATACAAACTAAGTTAGCTCTTACCTATATAATATATAGTGAGTTTGCTACAGCTGCAGAAAAAACTTTAGCTAAAAAGCTTCTTGAAATTGTATCAGATGATGATATGATTAAAGTGGATAATAATATAAAAGCATCTGGAGAGTTTGATTCTGAAACAAATGAAATATTTTTAAATCTTGAAGCTGTTGGATATAAAGCAAATAGACCATCAGCTCCGGTTGAAACGGTTATACTGCACGAACTTATTCATGCTATGATTGAAAAAGCAATAGCTGATCCAACTAGTGAATACTACAAAGCAATTAAAAATGTATTCAATGCAATTAAAAATGTAGAAGGTGCTAATACATTCTATGCTTTTCAATCTACACTTAATCCTGATGAACAATTAAGAGAGTTTGTCACTGAAGCTTTTACCAATCCAGCATTTCAATATTTATTAGCTAAAACTCCTTATGCTAATACTACGAATTCCTTGTATACTTTTGAGACTTTATGGGATAGATTTATAGACGCAATTAGTAATCTATTAAGTTTGATGGGAATTGATATAATTAATACAGCTTTGTCTGAAGTGTTATCTCTTACTGACCAACTTATTAATAAAAAAGCTATTAGTGAAGGTGATAAGTTTCCATCTGAAAAAGTAATGGAAGAAATTAAAAATGCTAATAGTAAAGAAGATATAGATAAAATAAGAGAAAATCTTGATGTTAATAAAAATGAATATACAGATGATATGTATAATGCTTTAGATGCTGCTCTTAAAGGTAAAATGAAAAGCATTAATGCTCGTGATATGAGTGATGCTACAAAGGGTATGGAAGCTATGAAAATAGGTAAAACCACTGTTTATGTTAGTGGAGACTCTAAAGGATTTAAAGTATTTAAAAAAGGCCGTAATAAAATAAGTGAAGTTAAAGATGTTTCTATATTACGTGCTGTTAAAGATATACTAGATAAAAGAAATCCAACTTCTGATGTTGATGACGTATTAACTTCTACAAATCAAGTGCAAATAACTTCAGATTTAAAAGACAAAGTTTTTGTAGAAGATCCTAGTACATTAGACTTCTCTACTGTTTTCCCAGGTGAAACTATTACAGCAGCAGAAACTAATGGATTAAGATCTAAGGGTAATGATGTTGATACAAAAACTTATAAAGAAAATGAAAGTTTTGTAAAATACTATAGTAAAATAAGAAATATAATAAATAAACTTTCTAAAGCTACAGCTGCTGAAATTGGTGGATTTTATGTAACATTGGATAAAGATTCTGCAGGCATACGTTGGGATGGTTCAGCTGAAGATAGTGGTTGGAAAAGTGCTGATAAAGGTGTCATGGGATACATATCAGATGAAGATGGTAATCCTATAGTATTTAACAAACAAGGTAAAGCTATAGGTAGAGCTGATAAAAATGATCCAGCATCTAGTAAATATAACACAGGTGAAAATCAAATAGTTTACTTTGCTACATTTACAGAAAATACTCATCCGTATTCTTTATCTAAAATAGATAAAGAAGATTTAACTAAAATATTTGCTGCTAGAAAAGCTGCAATGGAAGGTAGACCACAAATAGCTAAGCTTCAAAAAGTTAGTATGGGTCAGATGGTTCTTAAAGGATTAGTTAAACCTCAAAGCAAAAGTCAAAAGAATACTGCTAGAGATAAAGACATTAATGAACAAATGAACCAGGATCATGTATTTTTAAAATTAATAGGTCAGTTTTTAAATGCATTCATAGAAGATGCAGATGGTGGTTTTAATAAAACAGCTTTGTTTACCT
>Ga0181349_1000546_pt1 | contig 16137 bp, 29 predicted proteins | sample Su13VDMM110SD_FD_130106 | JGI IMG/M metagenome (GOLD analysis project Ga0181349, IMG submission 130106) | Freshwater viral communities from Lake Michigan, USA - Su13.VD.MM110.S.D | ecosystem: Environmental > Aquatic > Freshwater > Lake | place: USA: Michigan | collected 2013-07-16 | reverse complement strand
GCTATCATCGCTGCTATCATCGCTGTTCTCACCGCTGTCTCTGTCACTCTCTTCGGCGAGGAGGCTGTCCCTGCTGTTGAGGCTGTCCCTGCTGTTGAGGCTGTCCCTGCTGTTGAGGCTGTCCCTGCTGTCGAGGCTGTCCCTGCTGTCGAGGCTGTCCCTGCTGTCCCTGCTGTTGAGGCTGTCGAGGCTGTCCCTGCTGTTGAGGCTGTCCCTGCCACTGAGACCCAGACTGAATAATTTGTAGGTCAGGTTCAATACACAAAAGAAAAGGCCGCTCATCGCGGCCTTTTCGATTTCTATTCCGAGTGTAGAATAATTAGAATAGATTTAACGAAGGATAATCATAAATGTCTACTGTCAGTGTAAAGAAGTCGGTTTTACAGAGCATAATCAAAAAGTCTCTCAGCGAGGGCGACTTCAAAAAGAGCGACCCTTCGCGTCGCTTGACCGTCGGTCCCGACTTGTCGTCGTTACCCGCTGAGCTTCCTCTCACTCCGAGTGATCGGATGTCCACACAGATCGAAGTTGAGCGTCCTCCTGTGGAAGACGAGGATTACACTCCGATGAACCAGAGAGAGCTCGGCTTCGCGCTGCAGGCGCTTTCCAGCATGGTGCCCACCGACCACGTTGAGAAAGCGTATATGGCATTCAAGAGTATCATCGAGCAGATCGAGGAGGAGGGCAGCGACGACGAGGAGATCCAGATCGAATCTGTGAGACGCAAGACTGCTATTCTCCGAGCCCTGCTGGGTGAGGCGGAGGATGAGTACAGAGGCGCCGGGAAGCTTATGTATCAGACTTACAAGGACACTGACTTGGGATCTCCCGATGAGGACGAGACCACATCAAAGACCGCGCCTCGTGATGTCAACGTTGATCGGATTCTAAGGGAGTACCCAGACGCATTGGGTAACCTGGGTCTGGTCAAAAGTGACCTCTTCAAGCTTCTCGGCCTTGTCGATGACATTCTGATCAGTAACTCAGATCTTGAGATCTTCATGGAGATCCTTGAGGGAATGGAGAGTGTCGATGATAAGACGATGGACAAGGTCCAGAAAGCTTTCTCCACGCGTAGGGACAAGGATCTCGCGAACTTCGTGAAGTTCTTTATCAGGACAAACACGGTCGAGACTGGCGGATCATCGAAACCAGCGAAAGACTCCAAGAAGCCATCCGCCGGCGCTCCGGAGCGGATGGCAAAGTTCGAATGGGAGAAGTACGCAAAGCCGATGGGATACGCTGCCGCCTCTGGCCTGCGTCAGTCATTCATCCGTGACGTCACTGGAGTTCGATCCCTTCTGGCTTTCATAAGCGGAAAGGGCGACCGTGCCTACGTCAGGAACTCGATTATGGAAGCATTCGTAGACGGTCTGTCAGCTCCTGAGAATCAAGCTGTGCTCAAGGAACTGATCGAGGAGGAAGGTCTCTCTGAGTTCTCACGTGCGCTCGAGGAAGATCCGAAGCTTCTGACCCGGACATCGATCTTTAAGAGCTTCGAAGGTATGATCACTTACGAAGCTCTGTCACAGATCGCTGACATGAAGTTTAAAGGAGCGGGCGGAAAGGGGTTCGGTCGTCGGATCGGAGAGGGATTTCTCTCAGAGTTTAATTCACCACCGCTCACCGAGCGTGAGAAGGTGCAGCTTGATCAGATGGGTCTCGACGGAGTTTACCGTGACTTCGTTGATTACCTACTTGACGAGGCGGAGTCAAACAACTACATCAACTTGCTTACCGCTGCATTCGTCATGTCTGCCGAGGACGCTGACGCTGCGGAATACGGAACTTACCTGAAGCCTGCGTATTCGACACTCCGGAGTCTTGCACCCGGTAAGAAGCCACCCGAGCTCTCAGTGGGCGAGTTTCTCAAGGGATCGCCCGAGGGTGAGCAATTTTCATCGAAGATCAAGGCAGCACGTAAGCTTGGGAGGAAGTAGATCGTGCAGTCCCCGCGGGTCTCGAACCTGCTACGTGAGTATTTTGAGCTTGAAATGGCATCAACGACGCCGCGCGACTTTCACATGGACACCCGGGTTCTACCCGTCGCTCCACGTAGTGAGAGCAGATGGTTCATCAAGCAATCACCGGAGCGGCTCTGCAGAACCTACGAGTTCGGTAGCCGCGGGGCTGCCCGTTCGTTCCTCAATGAGATTATGGATTACGAGGATGAGAGGAATCATCATGCCTCGATCACATGTAACGGCCCAAACGTTACGATCGAGGTGTTCACACACGGCGTCGAATGCGTGACGGAAGTTGATAAGGAGTACGCCAATGAATCAGAGCTCATCTACAACGATGTCTGCTCCTACGGGTATAGGTGAGGATCGTTCCTATTTCTTCGCCTCCGAGGGCCTTGAGCTTGACATTGCAGCTGACAAGATCACGGAAACCCCGGCATCCGAGCTCGAGTGCCTGGTAAACATTGACGATGATTACGTCCAGCTCACAGTTACCTCAACAAGCATCGACGCACGAGACAGAAAGGTCTTGTGCCTGAAGACACCGAATCTCTCAAGGCGAATGTTGCGTGCATTCACAACTGACGAGAGACTCGGTGTTGTCCTCGTAGGTCTTGAATTTAAAGCTCTTGTTTCCGGCGTAGAGTCGGATAGATCATACTTAACGATACTGGAGCAAGAAAATGCAGGAGTTTGAATTTGATAAGTTCATGCAGGACATCGTACGTCGTGAGGACGAGTCGCGTGAACGGATCAAGCACTACGCTGAGAACCACGCCGATTCCCCGGCTCGTCGCTACAACGAACGTTACCGTGAGACCACGCACAACAGGATTCGTTACAACGAGAGTGGTGACAAATGAAAGCGATCAAAACTGAGCGTGAGCTGCTGAGCTACCTTCGTAAGCTTCATGAGCAGGTGAGCGAACCACCTTCCGACGCCCCGGTGCCACCACCTGCGCCACCGTCCGCTACCGCTCCGACTGCTCCGCAGGCACCAATGCAGCCTATCACAGTTGAGGATATCATCGAGAAGATCAACATCGTCAGATCAGGTCGTTCTACGAAAGATTCAAATGTGAAAAGTGAACTTGAGCAGTACGTCAATCAGTTTGACGAGGACGAGAAAACCGCTCTCATCGCTTTTCTCGAAGGCCTGGGGCAGATCCTCACGAGTGGGGTCGATTCCGTTGACGCTATCGACCCGAAGGACCCATACGCTCTTCAGATTAAGAAATCAGAGGGGTCTGTGCCCTCGACGGCCGTGAAGCCTCCGACTCAGGCGGCTTCACCTGCTCCTGCACCTACGCCGGGTCCCGTTCCGATAAAGATCGGCGGGTAGGTGCAGCAGTGAGAACCAGCAGAGATCTCCTAAACGAACGGATCGCTTCGCTTCCGAGCTACATGAAGCTGTCATCTGAAGATGTCGACGTGATTGTTGGCAGCATCGGGAACTTCTTCAAATCTCTGGTCTCATCCTTCAAGCTGCTTGGGCACACGCTTGTTCTTAACCTAAACGTTATCCAGGCATCATTCTCCAATGATCGAAAGAAGATAGGCGAGGCTTTCGAAAATTTTGCGGTGGGTCGCAGAAAGTATGATGAGGAGACGAAGGAGAACCTGACACACTTCAGGAAGTTCTACGAGATGGAAGGGATAGAGGGCCTTGGCGGTTTCGGGCCGAAATTCCTGACATTCGCAGCTAACCCGCTGCTGTTCGCCTCGACCCACCGATCTGCGAAGCTATCGAGCCCGGACGGTGAGAAGTACATCCCACCTGAAATTAGCGGTTACCAGTCAAAGCTACGAAGGTCCGCTGATGCTGAAGCTGATGGTCCCGAAAGTATCGACACGGGTAAACCCTCCACACGCAAACCCTCCACACGCGATGAAAAGTCTTTCCCGATCACGCCACGGGTTCAGAGGGCTTTGGACTTCTTTGGATACAGATACTCGTCCAGCCTCTCCGAGCAAAAAGCAGCAGTGGACGTCATAGGTCAACCTGCTCCGGCACCCACAAAGAAGGCGCAGGTGGTACCACCCGAGGTTCAGCGCGAGATTGGGAAGATGCAGAGCATAGCTCAGAAGTACGTCGAGGATGAGCAGAAGCGAGCGGGTGAGATCCTCCAGATTGTCTCAGGTCGTGTTGCGATCGTCAAGAAGGTGATTGAGGCAAAGAATTTCGATGAGCTGCTCGATGCGATGTCTGGGGCTTCATCCGCTGGACTTAAGCTCTACGATTCGAATATAAGATCGGTGAAGCAGAAGATCACCTCCGATCTGCAAAAGCAGCAGAAGGAGGATCCTGTAAAATTCAAAGCTGCGGTCGCGGAGCTCCGCAAGCAGGCTCCTGATGTCGCTGAGAGTGATGACCTGAAGGCTGCTGAGACGATAATGCTGGGGGCTTCGAAATCCCAGATACAGGGAAAGCTGATAAACTCTTACGACTCAATTTTCAATGATGCTTCCAGGGTTATGGGCCTTCCAATCAGCCCACAGGACCGAGCGGGTCTCGAAAAGACAGAGATCGGAAAGCGATACCTTGCCGTTCTCGATGATTTCGATAGGAAGTTGCAGACTGGACAGGCTGCTCTGCAGGGCGCAAAATCCAAGATAACTTAGAATAAGAGCGCAAATTGAGTTTATGACGTCATCCAGCCGGATATAAATTGGAACATGAGCAAAGCTATTAAGAACTGGATTCCGGAGATTGTCTACGAAGAGTCGGAGGGCGGGGGATCCCAGATCCCGTTCATCCACGTTCCCACCGATCAGGAGGACCCGAAGATGATCTTCATCTTCGTCTCCCGCCAGACGGGCGATTTTGAGCCTGGATTTGACGGCGAGGAGGTTCCTGTCATCGACATGGATCTCAAGCAGTTCGTAGACCTTAGTCATCTGAAGAATGGTCTCTCCGAGCAGGAGTACGATAAGGTTCGTTCGATTCTCGGTCTTGAACCGCTTCGTCAGGCTGCCGAGAAGGGCAAGCGAATCACACAGTCTATTCGAGAAAAAATTTCAACGGACAAGTGAGGAACTTGAATTCCTGCAATAGTTAGTAATAACGAACGAGGACTTTGCTTTTGTTTTGGGCCAAGTTCGTCGATCAGGAATACTTAAGAAACGGAGACGAATCAAATGATTTTCGATAAGGCAAGAATGGCGAAGCTCTCAGGCCTCATGGTCGAGAGCAAGACGAAGGGCATCAAGGATCCGAAGGCGGATCAGTTCGGTGGCGGCGCGGTGGAGGGCGATCCCTGGCTCGACGGTGAGGTTACGACTGAAGGGTCTTACGAAGAGGGTAATATGATGCCTGAGCTCGACGACAAGTCTGAGGGTGAGGACCCTCACATGGAAGCTCGTCGTAAGAAGAGCTCCGAAGAGGACGAGGAGAAGGCCGTTCGTGAGATGATCCGTACCGAGATGCGGGCTGCGAAGGCTGAGATGGAAGAGGAGTCGGCTGTTCGTGAGGCTGTCCGTCGTGAGATTCGCTCGGTCATGAAGTCACGCGGTGTAACTATCGGCGGTCTCGGCTGGGGCTTCAAGCGCTAGTCTAGCACGAAATCGTGCAATAACTTCCTGACCGACTTATAATGGTGGTATGAGTACAGAATCTCTACCATCATTAGAAGTCGGTCAGATTGTTTATCTGATACCCACTGGCGAGCGCCGAGTCCATCCAGCTCAGGTCACAGAGGAGATCCTACGACGAACTATCAGCGGAGCTGAAACTGTTTGGATGATCCAGCTCGCTGGCAGCCCGAAGAGCATTCCGCTTGATTTCGAAGCTGCTGAGTACTTCGTTAATGTTGAAAAGCTTCGCGCGGCTCTCATCGACCGAACGACCCAGCAGGTTAACACGATGGTCGACAAGACGGTTGAACTTGCTGCGGAAGCGTTCCGACGGTCACCGTCTACTGCGACGCAGCCGGTCTCTGAGATTATGGACACGCTCCCAGCGATGACCGCTACGGTGACGTTACCGGATGGAACGAAAGCGAGGGTGACGATCTAATGCGACATGTCCTTATCATCGACGGCCTGAATCTCATTCACCGTGCCCGCGTTGCGTCGCAGGATGCTGAGCACGGCACCACGATCGTGGCCCTACGATCCATACGTTCTCTGGTTGAGCGCTTCAAGCCTGATGTCGCCTACTTCGTCATGGAGGGTATTCCGCGCAAGCGCATCGAGGCCTCTGAGGGCACCTACAAAGCACAGCGCACCGGGATGGATGATGCCTTCCGCAATCAGAAGCGACAGGTCACAGACATCATCTCACGCCACCTGCCGGTCATTGTAACACGTCATGCTGACTATGAAGCTGACGATGTCATCGCGCATCTTGCAAAGTCGGTTCACCGTGATGATCGCGTCACGGTTGTCTCCACAGATTCCGACTTTACTCAGCTGCTGAGCTCTGAGGATCGCCGTATCTCCCTGTACTCCCCCATCAAGGATATTTTTGTTGAGGCCCCCCCTTACGATTACGTTCGGTGGAAGGCGCTTCGCGGCGACGGCGCTGACAACATTCCTGGCATCCGCGGGATCGGTGACAAGCGCGCTGCGGCTCTCGTGACAGAGGACGGCGCGTTGGAGCTGTTCTTCGCCAAGAAGCCGGAGACACGGGCTATTTTCGAGCACAACCTCAAGATGATCGGATTCGAGGATCTGACGGAAACCTGGGAGCAAGCAACGTTCAGCTCTCCATCTCGAAAAAATGACGATCTGCGTTCTAGAGTCCAAGGACTCGGAGTCATGTCATTCACGAATGATAAGACGTGGCCGAAGTGGATCGCGTCTTTCGATCGTCTCTGGATTCAGTTTCCTTCCCGAGCGTTGTGATTATAGTAGATACAGGAGAAAGACATGGCAACTAATTCAGGACTCTCATTTGATCGCCCGCTTCCAGACTCGGAGCAGGCTTCCCTACGCTCTCGTGGAGCACTCCAGACGGAGGAGGTTGCCGTCCACGCTGGTGACCTGCTCATCGCTGTTAACACCCTCACCGGCTCTCGTCGAGTGATTACCAATGAGAGCATCGTAACCGAGGCGTCCCAGCGTCGTCTCCTGAGGGACTAACGTATGACCGAGGGTTTTAAGGCTCTTATCTTCGATGATGGGGCACGTGAGAGCCTACGTAAGGGTGTGGACTCACTCGCGCAGGCGGTCAGGGTCACGATGGGGCCCTCGGGTCAGAATGTGATAATCGAGATCCCAGGGTCGGCGCCGGTCGTGACCAAGGACGGCGTCACGGTCGCCCGTGCGATTGACTTTCGGGATCGTAATATGAACCTCGGAGCGCAGATCGTCAAGGAGGCGGCCAGTCGGACCTGCGACGCAGCGGGTGATGGGACGACAACCGCCACTGTCCTCACACATGCAATCTTCAATGGAGGTCTCAGGGTCCTATCGGGTGATCACAGCAGTCCCGAGGTCCGTGCAGGCATGTCGTGGGCGGTCACGAGCGTGATCGATGAACTTCGCGCAATGGCGAAACCTGTCTCCTCCGACGAAGAGATTATCCAGGTCGGTACAATCTCTGCAAACGGCGAACGTGAGATCGGTGAGCTTCTCGCCCAGGCGATGCGAGCTGTCGGTCGTGACGGAACGATCACCGTCGAGGAAGCAAAGGGCTTCAGCACGAGCCTACATGTTGTGGAGGGCGCTGAGCTTGATCGTGGGTATCTCTCCCCGTACTTCGTGACAGACAGTGAGAAGATGGTCTCTGTCCTGGACTCTCCGTACGTCCTGCTTACTAATGGCAGGATCTCAACCCTGAAAGAGCTGCTTCCGCTGCTGGAGAAGATTCACACCGCCCAGAAGCCTATACTCATCGTCGCTGACGATATCGAGGGAGAGGCGATGCAGGGCCTTGTCGTCAATCGAACGAAGGGAATCTTGCAGGTGAGCGCGATAAAGGGACCTGAATTCGGTGAAAATCGTCTTCACGCTCTCCAGGATCTCGCTGCTCTGCTCGGCACCCGAGTGATCATGGGTGAGTCTGAGCTCATGAAGGTCAGCTTGCAGGATCTCGGGCGTTGCAAGCGGGCGATCATCGGTCGCCATCGCAGCGTTCTCATCGATGCTGCTGGTAAGAAGGAGGACATCGAGACCCGCGCGCAGGAAATTCGGTCCCAAATTGAAGACGCATCACTCGACCAGCACGAGCGCGACGCCTTGAAGCGTCGACTCGCTAGACTCGCCGGTGGAGTTGCGATTCTCCGCGTCGGTGGAGCGACAGAGCCGGAGCTGAAGGAACGACGTGATCGTGTCGATGACGCGCTTCACGCCACGAAGGCTGCTGTGGAAGAGGGGATACTTCCCGGTGGCGGGACCGCCTTCGTCAGGGCTGCGGCTCGGGTTCGCAGAAGGGTCGCGCGGGGTCGAAGTGATTCGTTCAAGCAGGGGGTAGATGTGATCCTGCAGGCTTGCTGCGCTCCCTTACGTCAAATCGTCTCCAACGCGGGTCGGAACCCGGAACTTGTTCTCTCGAAAGTTGAACGCCTCCGCGACAATCAGGGATATGACGCTGCAACCGAGCGTTACGTTGACACTGTCGAAGCTGGAATCGTTGACCCGCTGAAGGTTGTCCGTTCCGCGCTGGAAAATGCACATTCTGCGGCGAGCATGCTACTTTCTGTCGGCTGCACCATCATCGATGACTCACCTGCTGAATAGTTAAGGCAGGATCTACGGAGTCTCTAACAATGGATTGGAACGAAGCTTTAGGTGTTGTCACAGGTCCGTTCGGCGCGTTGGTACTTTCAACGGGCATCCTTTACTGGCTCGCGTCCAGGGTCCTACCCATTCTGCAGAAATACCTCGAGGATCAGAACGCGAAGCTCCACGATCTAGTGAGGGCTCTCGAGAAGACCGTGGACAGCCACGAGGCGGATCGAAAGACTTTCGAGGCTGCCATTTCTGGTCTGTCGCATCGCCTTGACACCGTTGAGGACGACGTGAAGATCATAAAAGATAAGATCGTCTAGATTTCTTGCATGTAGGCGTGCAAACCACATGATGATGTGGTATAGTAAATCAGGATTAAGGCAACGGCCAATCCAACCGGTGGCAGATAACCTACACCGGAACATCAAGCAAAGAGAAAGTAAATGTCGAATAGAAGTGTTCCTGTGTACGATCGTGATTACATTGCGGTTATGCCCGAGGACGAAGTCCGCGCAAAGGTGAACCAGTACCGCGTGTGGATCGAATCTGATCGTCGCCGCAATCGCGAGACGTACGATGTTGAGGTAGAGCTTTGCTACCTTGTTGATGAGCTTCGGGTTCGGGAAAATCGTAAGAGACTCCATGATGAGTACCTTCGTTCCCTTCCGGCTGGATTCTACGAGAGTGGCTACAGCGAATACTACAACAACGAAAACTAAGGAGGGTCAAGTGCCTGACATGATGCAAGGCTTCTTCAAGGAAGTCGGTCGTCACTCTCTCCTGACGCGTGAGGATGAGGTGACCCTCGCCCAGCAGATGGAGAGCAAGGACGAGTCTGTTCGAAATATTGCCCGGAACCGGATGGTGAAGTCGAACATTCGACTGGCAATCTCGATCGCTAAGAGGTACCAGAATCGAGGTTGCGATTTTGAGGATCTCATCCAGGAATCGACCCTCGGCCTGATGAAGGCTGTCGATCGATTCGATTGGCGGAGGGGCTTCAAGTTCTCCACCTACGCGACCTGGTGGATTCGTCAGTCTGTCATGCGGCACATCACCCTACAGTCTTCGTCGATTCGCTTGCCGGCGGGCGCGAACAGCTTGGTCTGGCGCGCCCGCCGTGCAGCGGAAGAGTACCAGAAGGAATTCGGGGTGCAACCCTCCGTCGAGGAGCTCGCTGATATCCTCGGCGTTGGTCAGGGCTCGCTTGATATCCTGCTGCAGACTTCCAAGTACACCCTGTCGATCGATGCCCACGGTCAGGGCGATAATGGGGACGAGGGACCATGCCTCGGCGATACCCTGGTCGGTTCCGGACCAGAGGAGATCGATTCAAGCATCGACCGCGAGAAGATTGCAGCAGCGATTCGTCGTGGACTCGCCAGGCTTACTGCTCGAGAGGAGAAGATCATCAGGCTTCGCTTTGGTCTCATCGAGAGCCCAACCGATCACGTTAATTTTCCGATCACTGAAGCAGAAGTTGCAGCCTTTGACGCTGCGAAGGATTCCGAATGAGTATGCCTGACGGTTCCAAGTTCAGCAACGGTTACGCTACGGTCGAGGGCGGCCTGGAGTATCGGTTGATCACAGAGCGTATGGCAGCGGATGGCGATGACATTTCCGTGTCCACGGCACGTAATCTTCTGCTCCGCGCGATGCAGAAGCTTGCGCGGGAACTTTGCATCGTGCAAGGCATTCCTGAGGATCGTCTTGATGATGAATCTCGACGAGTTGCGATCGACCCCCGGTTCCAGGATTCGATGGCTTCGATGCTGGGTGATATTTACTCGGGGGCATGATGATAGATCTAGAGACCAGGTTGCTTGAGATTCTCGAATGGGACGAGGAGAAGATGGAAGAGATCTTCCTGACCTCGGCAAACCTCATAAATGAGAGTCGCTTCTTTGATATCAGCTCACTGCGTAAGCTGCTGAATGATCATCTCATTCCTGATATCGGAGAAGAGGCTGCAGCGCTGGTTTTTGGGATTATGGACCAAAACATTCGAAAGCAAATGAGGATAATTGAGGAATGAACTGGAACGCTTACGTAGCTCGAAGAAAGATTAACGAGCATGACTGGCTGATCTCCCGAGGCATCAGAGATAGATCGAGCTTCATCGCAGAGCTCATCAAGATCGGGGTCGAAGCGCCTACGGAGGAGGAAACTGCAAGCCTGTTTCCAGCGCACGATAGCAGAGAAAAAAAGGACGTCAATGAATCAAACATCGAATCCGCCCAAGGGAGCGATCAGGTTGCCACACGGAGCGTGGCTAGTGAAGGAGATCGGGAGGATATTCGTCCCAGTGGGAGATCTAGTTCTAAACTTCGACATTAACGAAATCGAAAGTTTCGCTGATACCGTGGACGACATCGTGACAGTGTTGCATTCAAACTCTCACGTTAATGTGCATATCTGCGAATCATGCGGTACGGAGATCGAAGAGACCGATTACATTGAACCTGAGGGCGAGGATCTTCAGTGATCTCAAGTTTTGCACCTGGAGCTCTAGTTTACGTTCGAACGAGCAAGTTCTCAGGGCTTCGTTCGAACTCTCCAGTTGTAAAGAGTGACGATGCAAGACTTGCGGTCGTGATAAAGAGAGTCGGTAAGGATCCAAATGATCATGAGTATTTTGAGATTTTGATGAATGGCCAGGTTGTGCTAGCCTGGGGCGATGAGCTTGAAAGAAGAGACTGAGATCATTAATATCAAAGTAAAGGAGACATAAGCATGGCTACCAAGGAAGTTGTTCGTGAGCTGGTTGAGAAGCTGACCTCCATCGAGAACGAGATGGGACTTCTACGTGAGACTCAGAAAGAGATCCTCGAGGAGTACGAAGAGGGTCACGGCGTCGATGTGAAGGCTCTCAAGGCTGCGTTGCGAATCGCAAAGATTCGTGCCCGTCTGGGCGACTCGACCTATGAGGCTGATCAGATGCTGGAGTACATTGACGAGTAAGCTCTACAGCCTCTACCTCGTGGAGTGTTCAGACGGTACACTCTACTGCGGTATCTCAACATCAGTTGAGAAGAGAATCAGGGAGCACAACACTGGTCGTTGTGGAGCGAAATACACTCGCTCCAGACGACCAGTTCAGCTTCTGGCATCATGGCCCGTTTGTTGCCTTTCATGTTCCCTGAAGGTTGAGCACACCGTGAAATCGTTCAGCAGAAAACTTAAGTTAGATCTGATAAAAAGTCCAGAAAAGTTCGAAAGCATCTGCAAAACCTGCAACCTCAAGCTAGTATTGATTCACGAGGCGGCCCCAACGGACCTCGTCAAAACAAAAGCAAAAGGAAAAAGAGACAAATGAGCAACCGTAATCGCAACTCTTCCCGTTCCACCACCGTCGCCGCTCCCGCGGAAACGACCCCCTCCAACGCGACGTCCACCCGGTCCTCGACGCGCGGGACCACCCAGCAGAAGGGCAACACGTCCACCCAGACGGTCTCGAATGCAACGTCGACCTCGACGCCCCGCCGCCCGCGGAAGCCGGTCGTGATCCGCGTCCGATCCACGGGTGAGGAGATCCGCCGGGTGCCGGTCGAGCGCTCCGGCTATCGGGTCGTTCGCTATGAGGGCCGGTATCACACCGTTCGCGGAAATCGCGCGGCCCCTTACATCTTCGGCGCTGAGGACAGCGACGACGTGCTCGGTCGCGCCTAATCCGATAGGTAAGCAGTAAAAGTAAGGGGAGGCTTCGGCCTCCCCTTCGTTGTTATCGGCTGAGGTCTGATTTGATTCGCTGCTGGAGCAGGTAGACATGCGTCTCATTGACATTTGCATTCGCCATGATCATATCATCAAGCCCTAGTGTCATCGCCCCCGCTCGTTTGAGCTCATCGTAGAAATTTTGCGAGAACTTCAGGAAGTCCTTCTCAATCTGAAGACCAATCGCTGCGATGCCAGCCGGGGGAAGCTCACGAGGGCTCGGATACTCGGACATGATCAGGGCCGCCTGTGCAGTGATCATCATCGGGTCGCCGCACTCATCCCCGAAGAGACCGATGCCCTTCTCGACAGCGCCGTCGACCTGCTCCTGTAAGGTCAGATAAATCTTACCGTAGAGATTCACGTGATCACCTGAGAAGCTCACGCCGCGTGTCAGGTGGTGTGCACCGTGAAACCAGAGCTGCATCATCCGCGTAAAGCTGACATACTCTAGCATCATCATTTTGATGGAAACATCACGCATAAGACTCGCTCCTAATGAATATCTATAGCATGATGAGAGAAACTATGAGATCCAAGAAGTTTACGCCGAAGGAATCCGTGGCCCGCGCGATCAGTTCACTTCAGCACGGCGGTCGTGCAGGTGCAGAAGAGCTCAGCGAGATCGCTGACATGAGCATCGTGAACCTGCTAGGCGGAGGGCTCACCCTTGAGCAGGCCGAAATGGTTCTCAGGATGGCAACGATCGAGATCGCTCGTCTCTCCGAGGAAGCGCGGATGCTGCCGAAGACTCCTTCCGTCGAGATTAAGATTAAGAATAAGGGGAAAAGATAATGAACAGGAACGAACTACGTAGGATGATCATCGCCGAGTGCGGTTGCATGGCTCGCGAGGGACAGCTTCCTAATGCTATGGCTGCGGCGATGCCGATGCTTGACATCCTCGGTTACGGTGGACACATGGACGGCGCAGCGCCCATGGCGAAGCAGGGCGGAGGTATGAGGTTTGAAGACTCGGACGCCCGTGAGGAATCCTCGATGATCAAGAATAACCTCTATAACCTCGCAAGTCAGGCGCAGGAGCTTCACGACGCGATGGAGGACGAGGACGAGCTTCCCGAATGGGTCCAGGAGAAGATTGCTGTTGCGAACGCGATGGTCGATGCCGTCTACGATTACCTTCACGCGGAGAGCGCTCGCGGTGAGCTTGATGAGGCTCGAAAGCCGTGGTACATGAAGAAGCGTCGCAACATGAAGAAGACCGAAGAGTCCGCTTGGTATGATATTGTCAAGCCGAAGCGCGGCAAGGGCTCAAAAAAAAAGTAGGTGAGGGACGCAGCGCTGATCATGTCGTTGGAGCGAAGCCTCCGCAGGCGACAGAGATGAATCCTCGCCCAGAGGATGAGGGAAAATCTTTCGCTGGCGTCAGCAAATCCAACGATCTAAGCGCAAGCGGTAAAACTCTCTCACCGAAAAAGATGCGTGACTTCGACATCTACAAGGATCACAGGTAATGAATCGAGCGATGATCAGGAAATTTATCAGTGAGGAGATCGATCATCTCCTGGAGGATAAGGGGCCGAGTGCTACCGGACCATCGCAGGCGACCGAAAAAGTCCTTCCGGATGATCGTGAGAGCCCGTCCGATGAGACTTCTGCGATCAGCAGGTTGGGAATCGGGCAGAATCTCTCGGAGGGCGCTCATTACCACCTTAAGAATAGAACAACGTTCGATGATAACGTTTACCGCCCAGGAACGACAGAGTTCTTTGAGCTTTTTAATGAGGCTCGTGAGCTCTGGCGGCAAGGGATCTATGAGGCAACCGAAGCTGAGTATGAGCTCTTCCAGAGCGACATCGGGGAGTGGGCGATGTTCGAGGGACGGATGGTACCGCTCGATTTTCCGATGTGGGACGAGGGTCTCGATGAGGCGAAGTACAAGGGTCGCACCGTGAAGCTCGGGGCAGCGGGAGCGAGCCGTTCAGGTGGGAGGGCTCATGTCTATGTTCGTGATCCGAAGACTGGAAATATAAAGAAAGTCTCTTTCGGCTCCGGCATGCCGGATGCGATGGGTAGCGGGCCGAAATCGAAGGCCCGTCGCAAGAGCTTCGGTGAACGTCACGGTTGCTCCGACAAGAAGGACAAGACGAAGGGCGGCTACTGGGCCTGCCGCTCTACGAAGCTGTTCGGTCGAAACATTCCGGGTTGGTGGTGAGCAAACCCTATCGTGAGTTGCGTCTGTCGGAGGACAGCACGGTCAGGGAATTCTCGTGTGATGTTACCGATCAGGAGCTTGAGTGGCACATGGATCGTCGTAGAAGGGTGGTTGAGATCCTCGAAGGCCACGGCTGGAGACTACAGCTGCAGGAGGGCTTACCTTTCGAGCTGATCCCAGGCGCGGTGCACTCAATCCCACAGGAAAGCTGGCACCGCCTTTTAAAAGGTCACGATCAGCTTAGGATTCTGATTCGTGAGATCTGAGACACATATCTATAAAGATGAGGCATGAAAATGGCTGGTAGAAGAAACATCGAGATCATTCAGGATAGGAACGAGGAGGCTTATCGCTACTGGTCTCGGCTGGGAAGCGACGTTGCTCTGCTGGAAAGTCGTGGGTACTCGGCTCATGAGCTCGATGATTACTGCTTCGAATCCCTTCACAAACTTGAGCGTAGATCTGTCAACGAGCAGCTCGGAGGGTTCGACATGCTTCGAGGCGTGAAGAAGATCGCCGCCGACACGGTCGCTGATTTTTTCAAGCTTCAACCGGGCTTCATACGTGATGTTATCACGAACTTCATCGCTGGACTCGGCCTCTCCGACCTGAGCGCCATGTTCTCCCCTGGCGGCTGCAAGACGATAGTCACAAAGCTCGCCGCCGCGCTTCAGGGAGCGATCATAGACAACGTCTTGAAGCAGCTGAGCCTGCAACCCGATAACTTCATCACGACTGCCATCACCGAGGCGATCAAGTCTGGGTTCGTCCAGGAAGGGCCATTCGTCAAGGTGGCCTCAGATGTTATCTGCAAGATCAAATTCAGCGATCTCCTGCCCGGTGGGAAAATTGCAGCAGCCACTCCAGGCGCTGCCCCAGCAGCCCCCGCCGCGGTGCCGGCGGTCGCCGCGCCTGCTGCTGTCGCCACACCCACCGTGTAGTCCTCGTCATCGAAAGACCCTACCTCACCGGTGAACGTGAGTCTAGCGACGTTCCTTTCTGAACTTTTGGATCTGCTTCCACTGCGCGGCATCAACTTTCCGAGCAGGTCCACCGGCGAGGACACTGTTGACCCGCGCCATCGCCCAGGCATGCTGCGATGCTCCGGGCCTGTGGCCAGTTCTCCACGCAGCAAGTCCCTTGTTGTAGATCGCGCGGAGCGCTCCGAGAGGAGCTCGTGCGGACTTCGCCTTATTCTTCAAGGCTGTCGTGGGCCCGCCGCCCTTTTTTGATTCATCAAGGATCTGGCGTTCGAGGAGAGCAGCTTCGGCACGTATGAGAGCCTCCGCGACCATGATCTCGATGTCAATATTATCAAAGTCGATACCTTCGTTCTTCCTCATCGGAAATCTCCTTTTCGCGATCTTCGTCCATTTCGAAACTTTCGTGGGTTCGTCATCACCCGGCGCTGACTTGTAAGCTTCGGGATCATCCCAGCTCATCGCGCTCTGGCGCTTGAAGTGTTTCTCCCGCTCCGAGCTCGTCTTCCGGCTGAGACCCTTGTAGTAACCGGGATTGTTCTTCTGCTGTGATCTCTCGTCCATCAATTTATTCCGCGTAGCATCATAATTATCCCCAGGGAGGTAAACGTGGCGCTAGCTGAGTCACGTAT
>Ga0181349_1000545_pt1 | contig 16143 bp, 17 predicted proteins | sample Su13VDMM110SD_FD_130106 | JGI IMG/M metagenome (GOLD analysis project Ga0181349, IMG submission 130106) | Freshwater viral communities from Lake Michigan, USA - Su13.VD.MM110.S.D | ecosystem: Environmental > Aquatic > Freshwater > Lake | place: USA: Michigan | collected 2013-07-16 | reverse complement strand
CAACGGGTGCAACGGGTGGAACTGGATATTCTAGTGGACAAGAATATACACCTCCTAATGTTACTGGTTCTCTATATACCGGAGGTTTAAAAGATGGAACAATAATGTCAACAAAACAAACAAGTATATCAAATACAGCAAAACAATATAGTTATCAATTTTGGATTTTTATAAAAGATTGGAATTACAATTTTGGAAAAGATAAATATATATTAGCAAGAAAAAATCCAGCGAATCCTTCTATAATAAATCCACTTATAAAATTACATCCCGTTGATAATGTTTTACAAATTAGTATTTCTGTATATCCTAATGAACAAACATCTAAAAATGATCCAGCACCTTATGAAAATTCAAGTTCAACAGATGATGTTTTCTTATGTGAAGTTCCAAATATACCATTACAAAAATGGGTATCAATAAATGTAAGTGTATCTACAAGAAATTTAGATGTATATGTAGATGGTAATTTATCAAAATCATGTTTATTAAGTGGTATACCAAAACCAATCACAGGTGATACAACATTAAATGAAAATGGTGGATTTTCTGGATGGTTATGTAATGTAGATTTTTCATCAAATTCATTAACTCCTAGTGATGCACAATCATTTCATACTTCTGGTCCACCATGTAATATACCAGAAATACCATTAAAAGGAACATTAGGATATTTTGATTCATCTGGAAAACAAGTATCAAATTATATATTTTAAAAGAATAATGGAAGATCTTTTAATTATAATAAGTATTGTTTTATTATTTTTTGGAAGTATATATTATTTCTTTGGAGAATCATTATATCCGTCCTTAATTATTAATTCTATAAAAGATGGTAAAGAAGAAACAATAGTAACACAACAACAATCAAGTCAAATATCATTTATAGGATGGATACGTATTGATGATTTTGATTATAAACAAGGGAATGAACGTATACTATTTGTAAAAGGTTCTTCTGATTTATCATTAGCATGTCCATCTTTATCAATTGATCCACATACAAATACTTTATTAGTAAAAGTTGATACATTTGATTCACAACATATTATTCCTATAGATAATATACCTACAAAAAAATGGTTACATTTTGCTTTAACTGTTAATGAACATGATTTAAAAGTTTATATTAATGGTATTGAAAAAGCATATCAATATTTACCATCTCTTATAAAAACAAATAAATCACCAATAGTAGTATCACCTAATGGTGGATTTTCTGGTAGAGTTGTATCATTAAAATATTTTAATAAAGTTTTATCATATGATGAAATACAAACATTATCAAAAAATATACCATCTACTGGAAATGAAACAAATCAAATATTTCCACCTTATTTTGATAGTTCATGGTTTAGATCTTAGTGTTTGCATGTAATAAAGCTTGTGCTTGTGAAGCTTGTGTTGATGCAGATTTCATACGTTCTTCTTGTGTATCTAAAGTAGTTTTTAATTTTTTTACATGTTTTTCAAGATTTATAACTTTTGTATCTAAATCTTGAACTGTTAAATTTTCTCTTAAACACCATGTATAAGCAACTAAATAAGAAAAGAAAAATAAAATTAAATATAAAATCATTATATTTATAAATATGATAGGAAATTTAAAAGCTTTTACACCTTCATTAAATACATCTGATATAATTAAACAAAAAAGAAATTTATTACATTCTTTAACAATTGATGAACAGAAAGCAAATACTAGTCCAAAAATTGATCTTGGTTATATTTATAGTAATGGACATCGATTAAAATATATAGAAAATCGTTCTACATTAAGTATAACACAAATATATAATGATAATGGTGGTCTTGTAACTACAGCATATGTAGGTGATACATCAATAGATTCAGATTTACCAACTAGTTAATTATACATTGTTCTCCATGGTTCATATTCTTTTTTGTCTGTATCAAATAATAATTTTTTAATATGTTGTACATTTAATTGTAATGGAAAATCTATTGAAATATAAAATTCATATACTTTCATAGTTTCTTCATCTGCAATACGTAACATATTTATTCTTGTTATTAACATTTCAGCACTTCGTATTAAATTACGTACTCCTTCTTCTTTTGATGAATATTCTGAAATTAAATAATTAGATGAATCAGTAGATAAAAGAATATCATCTTTTTTAAATTGTAATCGTTCTAATAAATCTGGCCATACATAATCATGTAAAATAACTTGTTTTTCTTTAATAGTATACCCAGAACATTCAATAATTTGCATTCTATCTTTTAAAATAGGATTTATATATTGTATTTCATTAAATGAAAAAACAAATAAACATTTAGATAAATCAAAATCTATACCAGTAAAATATCTATCATGAAATTGAGAATTTTGTGTTCTATCAATTAAATGTATTAACATATTTGTAATTTCTTCACCATGAGGTGTACCAGAAATTTTATCTAATTCATCAAAATACATAATAGGATTCATACATTTAGAATGCATTAATGATTCTACAATTCTACCACAAATTGAACCTTCATATGTATAAGAATGTCCAATAAAATTTGATATATCAGAAGAACCACCTAAAGAAAAAAATTCAAAAGGTCTACATAAAGCTTTTGATATACCATTTTTTGCTATTGATGTTTTACCTACACCAGCTGGTCCTTTTAATGCTATAACATTACCACCACAATTAGGATTTGTTATCCATTGTGAAAGAATTTGCATAATTTGAGTTTTTACATTTGTCATACCAAATACAGCTTTATCTAATATTATTCTAGATTCTTTTAAAAATTTAGAACATTTATCTTTTCCATGATGTATTGATACTGGTACATTTATAATTTTACCAAATGGTATTTTTAAAAAAGAATCAATCCAATTTTTTAATTTATAATGTTCTCCAGAATCATCTTCTAAAGCTTGAAGTTTTTTCATAACATTTGATTTTATAAAATCAGATACTGGTAATTTTAAAATATGAAATTTTAATGGAATTTCTGGATCATCTGTAAATTTTTTTAAAGATTCCATTGATGTATTTAAAAGAAGTTGTTCTGTTAGTGGTAAACTTCTAAAATAAATTAATTCTTTTCTAGTTAAAAATAAAGAAGGTTCTACCATTTCTTCTAATTTTCTTTTTAGTCTTTTTTTAGGGGGAGGATTTTGTGGTTCGGATGAATTTTCCATAGAAGGTAAATTTGACATTTTCTATTCTTATTATGAATAGAATAGTAATTTTAAAGTCTTAATTTAAAAAATAAGAATGGAAGATATTGAAGAAAAACAAGAAGAAGGAATGCCAACTACAAAAATTAATACAGAAGATATAGAAAAAGCAGTAGAAATTGCAAAAGAAATTATTGAAAAAAAAGCAGCGGGTGATCCTTCTATTAAACAAATGATGTCAATTGTTCATAAATTTATACAAAAACAACCAGTAATTTGTTATGGTGGTACTGCAATTAATAATATTTTACCAAAAGAAAAACAATTTTATAATCCAGATATAGATATACCAGATTATGATTTTTTTTCTGAAACTCCACAAGAACATTGTATCCAATTATGTAAAAAATTAAAAAAAGCTGGTTTACAAAATATTGAAGCAAAACCTGGATTACATTTAGGAACGTTTAAAGTATTTTGTGAATTTATTGGTGTAGCTGATATATCAGCTATAAATAAAGATTTATTTCGTAAATTATGGAGTGAATCAATTGTGAAAGATAAAATACATTATTCACCACCAAATTTTTTACGTATGAATGTATATTTAGAATTAAGTAGACCTATGGGTGATGTTAGTAGATGGGTAAAAGTATATAAACGTTTAGAACTTTTAAATTCAGAATATCCAATAGAATGTCCTTCTTTATATGGTTCTATATTTGAAGAATCATTAGTACCAAAAATAAAACAAAAAATTGAAGATTTATTAATTAAAGAAAAAGTAATTTTATTAGGATTTAATGGAAGTTTATTACAAGAAGAAAAACAATCATGGAAATTACCATTAGATTTATTAGTTGAAGAAGCTAATGTAACAAAATTAACAAAACAATTAATTGAAATTTTTGGGAAAGGAATTGTTAAATCTAGATCGTATGAAGAATATGCTGAAATTTTACCAGCACATACTGATATTGTTGAAGGGAATGTTTTATTTGTAAGAATTTATGAAACTATGGCATGTCATTCTTATCATGAATTAAAATCGGGATTACATATTGCATCAATACCAACATTATTAAATTTCTTTTTTGGTATGTTATATGCAGATAAAGAATTTCTTCAACATACAACACGACAAAGAATTATTTGTACAGCACAAAGATTAATACAAATGGCAAAAGATTCATCAAAACGTAAATTTAAATTATTAACACCTATAACATGTTTAGGAAAACAAAAAGAATTACTTGATATGAGAAAAGAAAGAAATGAATTATATGAAAAAACAAAATCAAATAAAACATTATTTCGTAAATATTTCTTTTCTTATAAACCTTAAAGTTTATTTAAATCATCAGCAAGATCATCCATTAAATCATCTTGTGGACCTTCTTGATATTTAGCCATACAAATTTCACATAAATAAAATTCCATAGGTTCAATATTATAAGCATCACGTTCATCTAAAATTTCTTTTTCACAATCATAACAATAAATCTCCATTTTTTTTCTTTCTTTATTTTTAGAATAAAAAAATTTCCATTTTCTTTTATTCTGCTTCAATATCTATATCTGATTCCATAAAATCATAATCTTCAAATGGAGAAAGCCATACATCCCATTCATTTTCGGGAATATTATATTCTTTTAAAATATCTTTTGCTTTTTCAATTCGATTTGGATCATGACGAATTTCTGCTAGTTTTTCTTGAATAGAAGCTTTTTGATCTATAACAATATAACCAGATAGAATATTACATAATCTAGATAGATTACCTTGATGACACAAACCAATATTATCTTCCATTTCGGTAGCTAATATTTTATATAAGTTTATTTTATCATCAGATTGAATAATAAATTGCCAAACAGAATTTAAAACTTTAGAATAGATTCCAATACCTAATTCATAAATGTCAACTTCTTCACAATATTTTACCATCATTTGCCATGCTGCATTTTTAGATAATTTACATTCTAAAATAATTTCACCAGGTGTTTTTAATGTATCTGTTTGATACTCTGGTGGTACTGGAATTTCCAGTATTTTTTTTACTAAACTTGTAACATTATGTACTACAATAGAAGTATGAACATTTTGTTTATCTTCAACAAATTGTTCTAATAAACGAAGATTTCGTCTTTCAATATGTTGTTGTAATAATTGTTGTCTACGTTGTTGTCTTTCTTGGAATAAATTGTGTCTACGTTGTCTTCTTCTTTCTATGGCTTCAATATCTGCATCATAACCTAATTTTTGTGTTTCTTCTTGAATTTTTAGTTCTAATTCATTAACACTTGTTAAATGTCTAATTTGTTCTTGCCTTAAAAGAAAATTATATTCGTCTCTATCATTCCTATAGTTTCTTTGTATATAATTATTATTTTTTTTATTTATATATTTCATTTCTAATCTTCTTACTGCATTAGGTCCCCATAGTTCTTCTTTTTTTTTATGTATTTTACATCTTGTATGATCTCCTACACATAAAACAGAACATTGATTTCCATCTGATTTAATACCAATACATTGCATTTAGTAATTTCTTTTAAAATATTTTTTTTAAGAATTTTTATAAATTCGTTTTTAAACCAATTAAATAAAAACTTCTAATTTTATTTTTATATATTTTTTCAATATTTGGTAATGTTTTTAATCTAAAAAATGTAAAATTACGTGGAACTTTTAAAAAAATATAAGATGGTTTCCATGATTCTTTTAATATTTTTTTTAAAAATAAATCTAAACGTTTTGTTCCTAAATATAAATCAAGTTTATTCATTTCAATTAATTTATAATCTGGTCCACCCCATGGTGCATCAATATATAAAATATCAGTTTTCCAATTATAAATTTTTAAAGAATCACCATGATATAATCGTATATTTTTTAAATCATATACTTTAACATTATTTTTTAATACTTCAAAATTTTCATCTGACATTTCAATAGAATGTACAAGTTTAAAATGTAAACCAAAATTTATTGTATCACCACCTACATTTCCAGTTAAATCTGTAAGTTCTAATTCAGATGGTTTTAATGGATCAATAATGTCACATATATGTTTTAAAATTTGTTGTGAATCTTGTTTTTTTGTTATACTATATTTTCCTTCTTCTGTTAATTTTAATTTTGAAAAATCAATATTCTTTTTATCTGGGAAAAGTTCATTCATTATTAGAAACAAAAGAAAAAAGTTTATTTTTTTTAAACTTGTATTTTTCCTAGTTTATATAAAAGAGGAAGAATAAAAGAAGGGAAGAGAGAAGGGTATGTATTTATTAAATGCAAGTTTTTCTGAAGAAGTCCTTCTAAAGTAGTTTCATTTTCTTGATTGTCATATATACACTCTATGAGTGTCCTAACTTTTTGTTGAATAGAGCTAGGAAGAGTGTCAATAAAACAACAAGGAATAGAATACATTTATTTATAGTAAGATTAAAAACTTTACTTAAAAAAAATCCGTTTTACTTGTTATAAATAATACAAGTATTACAATTTACTGTAATATTTCCAATTTGTTTTGTTATATTTTCTATTTCCATATCTTCAAGACTTTCAAATAAATTTGTACATAGTATAGAATATTTTTTTCCATCACAATATATAAGTTTATTATATTTTAAACTTTGTAATTTATTTTGTAGAAATTCTTGTAAAGTAGTATATTCTTTTTTTGTAATGTAACAAAACCATATATTATGTTTACTCCAATAAGTTAAACGTTCAACAAATCCATCTATGTATATACAAGGATTTGATGTTTTTTTTTGTAATTTTGTTAGAAATCTATTTTCTTTATATTTTTCATCTTGTAAATCAAGAAATGTAAAATTTTGTTTTAGAAATTCGTCCATTTTTTTTTTAAAAATAATTATGAATTAAAAAGACTAATCCGTTTTTATGTACGATTTAGTTTTCTAAAACATTCTGAACAATAAAATTTTCTTTCTCTTGCTTCTTTTAAAGAATAATAGGAAGAATTACAACCTATTGTAAAACATAGATATCCAATAGGAATTTTAATACGTAAATCTTCTTGTGGTATTTCTTTTTGTTGTTTGTGAAACAAAGATAAAATATATTGTAACATTTTTTTTATAATTTTTTATTAAATCAACATAAAAAAATCCATTTTTTTTAAATGTGAAAAGTCGTTCGCTTTATACGAGGAGGAGAGCGGAGAGATGGCGGGGAGTAGCACTCTGGGAAGTAAGAGAGAAAAGGAGGGTCAAGTGCATAAGGATACGCATACTCCGAGAGAGATACGGGTTCAAGCATACGCATTCTTTTATTTGCTGTTGCTACTGCTATTTGTGCAGATGCTAATGTTTCTTCAGCTGATTTTGCTGCTTCCGCTGCTTCTGCTTCTGCTTCTGCTAGACGCTTTTTTAAAGAGAGTATCTCGTCATCTCTCTCTTTAATAATAGCATCTTGTTTATAAAGTAACGCTTGGATTATGTCGGGGGAACAAAGTATTAGCGCCACGGTTTGTTGTTCAACTATTTCACGAGTGGACATTTTTATAACAAATTGTAAATCTTTCTAAAAAAAATCCGTTTTTTATAATAATTTTTTAATTGTAATTTTTGATATGACCGCTAAAATAAATGTCCACCACCATAAAGGAAAAATTGTAGAACCACGTTTACTAACACCAAATGGTTTTATAGAACCTTTTTTTGTAAATACAATAGAAGGTTTTAAATATAGAAAAAATGCAAATAAAAATAAAAATAATGATAAGGTCCATAAAAAAGGACTTTTTCGTAGAAAGTTCTCCATTATCATTTCCTTGCTAAAATTTAAGTGTGAAGAATGTCTTATGTTTTACCTTCAAGAAAAGCATTTTCTGATTTTATTACACGAATATATAAGAATTATCGTGATACATCTGATAAAGAAATAAAAGAAGTTGATTTATGTATAGAACGACAAGGACCAGGGAAAGAATTATTACCTTATCAAAAATTAGTTCGTGATTATTTAATAGCAGAAACACCATATAGAGGTCTATTAATTTATCATGGATTAGGTTCTGGAAAAACATGTTCAGCAATTAGTGTAGCTGAATCATTAATTGATACAAGAAAAATATTTGTTATGTTACCTGGATCATTAGAATCAAATTTTCGTGGTGAATTAAGAAAATGTGGTAATCCATTTTATCAAGAAGAAAATTATTGGGAACTTCGAAAAATTCTAACAGAAAAAGATTATGAACAACCAAAACAATTAGGATTATCAAGAAAATTTTTAGATAAATATATGGAATATTATGTAACTATACCAGAAAAATCATCAAATTTTAAAACTTTAGATGCATTCACAAAAAAGAAAATTGATGAACAAATTAATGATGTAATTGATCAAAAATTTACATTCATACATTTTAATGGTATATCTAAATTAAATATTGATACTTTATTTCCACCAGATAAACCAGATTATTTAGATAATTCTGTAATTATAATTGATGAAGTACATAATTTTATAAGATCTGTATTAAATGAATCTGAATTAAAAATGCGTATGTATAATTTAATATATAAAGCTCGTAATTCAAAATTAGTTCTTTTATCTGGAACACCTATTATAAATAAACCTACTGAAATATCTTATTTATTAAATTTAATTCGTGGACCTATTGAACGAGTATCTATACCAACAAAACCTATTTCATGGGATGAAGGTATTATGACAGTATTTTTTCGTGGTTTAACAGATGTTGATACAATAGAATATAATTCAGTTAAAAAGATTATTATGTTAACAAGAAATCCACCAAATTTTGAATCTGTATATAATGAAAAAAATGAACGTATATCTGTAAAATACAATAAAGATTTACCAGAACAAAAAGATATTTTAGAATGGGTTTTATCATGGAAACAAAAATTTATTGAAAAATTTGGTATGGAACTTGGTGATCCTATAAAAGAAGAATTAGAATGTTTACCTACAAAAAAAGAAGAGTTTTATGAAAAATATGTAGATGGTTTAAAAGTAAAAAATGCATTAATGTTTCAACGTAGAATACAAGGTTTAGTATCTTATTTTAAAGGTGCAGATGAACGTTTATTACCAAAACGTATAGAAAGTGAAAAAGAATTAATTAAAGTTGAAATGTCATCAGAACAATTTTTAAGATATCTTGAAGTACGTTGGAGAGAAATTAAACAAGATTCAAGAAGAGGAAGAGGTGGTGATGATAATCCTACATATAGATCAGCATCAAGATTAGTATGTAATTATGCTTTACCAGGTGATTTAACAGATGAAAATAAAGATGCTTTAAATATATTAGAAGTAATAAAAAAAGATAGAAAACGTTATTTATCAAAAGAAGGATTACAATCTTTTTCACCAAAATTTTTAGAAATATCAACAAGAATTAAAGAATATTGTGGAACAAAACCATTTAAAAATCAATTTGTATATTCTAATTATAAAACATTAGAAGGTTCTGGTATACTTGCATTAATTTTAGAAGAATTAGGATTTCAAGAATATAAATTAAAACATACACAAACTGGTTATATAGAAGATCCATCTATGGATCCTTCAAAACCATCCTATACATTTTTTAATGCTGATTATTCATCTGAATTAGAAAGAGATTTATGTCGACAAATATTTAATGAAGATTATGAAGATGGATTTCCATCTGTATTAAAAGCATCTATAAAATCTAGAATATGTGTATTATTTGGTTCTGGATCAGCAAAAGAAGGTATAACATTAAAAAAAGTACGAGAAGTTCATATTGTAGAATCACAATGGAATCCATCTGATATAGATCAATCAATAGGAAGAGCAAATCGTATATGTTCACATGCAAATTTACCTATGAATGAAAGAACATTTCGTGTACATATATATTTAAGTGTATTTTCACAAAAACAAATAACAGATATTGAAGGACCAAATATAGTTTTAATAAGACGTAATGATATGGTATTAAAAAGATATGATGGTGAACCTATTGATACATTCATGTCAACAGATGAATATATGTATGAAAAAGCATATGAAAAAGATCGATTAAATAAAAATTTTAATTTATTATTAAAACAATCTGCTATTGATTGTGAAATTCATAGAAAATTACATTCTAAAAATGGTGAAGTTTTACAATGTATGAGATTTGATACAACAACACAAAAAGAAGATTTAGCATATAATCCATCTGATTTAAAAGATGATCGAGATGAATTTTTTAAACGAAATACTATACGAAGAAAACGTAGATTACAAAAAATTACTATAAAAGGGTTTGAATTAATTTTAGATCCAGATACAAAAGAAGTATTTGATGCACAAGCATTTGAAGATAATTATAGATTATTAAAATTAGGTGTAATGGAATCACAACAAATTATATGGTTTAAAATATAAAAAAATGATGTATCCATCAACAAGTGATTATATTCGATTTAAAAAATTAGGAGTTGTTCGTGGATATGGTAGTGGTGAATTATCAACTGGAAAAGATTTAATATCTTCTGTAGTTCCTTCTCAAGGTATTATAGGAAAATTAAAAATAACACGTGAAACATCAAAATATTTAGATTGGAAATCTTCACAAGTTTCAGATTTTATAACATTTAGAGAATATCCTCCACAATCATCAACATTAAAAAAAGATGCTATATTAGGGCAAAATGGAATTATAAGTTATGAGGAGACGACTGAAAAATCTATTTCAAGAGGATTTGGTATACGAAGATACAGAACAGCTTTATGTCCTACTGGAGATTGTATACCTAAAGAAATAGTTACAAAAGTAATAACAAAGTATTAAAATATATAAATATAAATGTCTGGTACTATTCTTCGATATAGACCAGGTGGTAGTTATTGTAATTTAGGAGTTCAATATAAAAATCCAGGTCCAGAAGGTCCACGGGGTCCTACAGGTTCTACTGGTGCACAAGGTCCTACTGGCCCTACATTTTTTGGTGGTCCACAAGGTCCTACTGGTCCTACTGGTCCTACTGGTCCTACTGGTCCTACTGGTGCTACTGGGGGACTATCATTTTCTGGACCAACTGGATCAATTTTATGGTATACAGGTAGTTCTGTTACTGGCTCTTCGGGTTTATCATATACTCCTGGATCAACTGGAATTACTGCAAGATTAACTTTAGAAGGTGATTTTTTACCTGTAGGTGATAATTTGTATAGATTAGGAAATACTGGAAATCGATGGAAAGGGTTATATGTTTCTGCAACTACGATTTTTATTGGTGATATTGCTATTTCTACAGATTCTAATGGAAATATAACATTTATTAATAATGGAACTACTGGAATTACTGGAAGTTCAGCAACATTATCTACAACAGATGGAAGTATTACAACAACAGATCCGAATGGTGTTACAGGTATAGGAGAAAGTGGTCATACTGGTGCTACGGGTGCTACGGGTGTTACGGGTGTTACGGGTGCTACGGGTGTTACGGGAGCTACGGGTGTTACTGGTGTTACGGGTGTTACGGGTGCTACGGGTGTTACGGGAGCTACGGGTGTTACTGGTGTTACGGGTGCTACGGGTGTTACGGGAGCTACGGGTGCTACGGGAGCAGATGGTGTTACGGGTGCTACGGGAGCAGATGGTGTTACGGGAGCTACGGGTGTTACTGGTGTTACGGGTGCTACTGGTGTTACGGGAGCTACGGGTGTTACTGGTGTTACGGGAGCTGATGGTGTTACTGGTGTTACGGGTGTTACGGGTGTTACTGGTGTTACGGGTGTTACGGGTGTTACTGGTGTTACGGGTGTTACGGGAGCTGATGGTGTTACGGGTGTTACGGGTGTTACGGGTGCTACGGGTGTTACTGGTGTTACGGGTGTTACGGGAGCTGATGGTGTTACGGGTGTTACGGGTGTTACGGGTGCTACGGGAGCTACGGGTGCTACGGGTGCTACGGGTGTTACGGGTGCTACTGGTGTTACGGGAGCTGATGGTGTTACGGGTGTTACTGGAGCTGATGGTGCTACTGGTGCTGATGGTGTTACGGGAGCTGATGGTGTTACGGGTGTTACTGGAGCTGATGGTGCTACTGGTGCTGATGGTGCTACTGGTGTTACTGGTGCTGATGGTGTTACTGGTGTTACGGGTTCTACTGGAGCTACGGGTGTTACGGGAGCTGATGGTGCTACGGGTGCTACTGGTGTTACGGGTTCTACTGGAGCTACGGGTGTTACTGGAGCTGATGGTGCTACGGGTGTTACTGGTGTTACGGGAGCAGATGGTGTTACGGGTGCTACTGGTGTTACGGGAGCTGATGGTGTTACGGGTGTTACTGGTGTTACGGGAGCTGATGGTGCTACGGGTGCTACTGGTGTTACGGGAGCTGATGGTGTTACGGGTGTTACTGGAGCTGATGGTGCTACGGGTGCTACTGGTGTTACGGGAGCTGATGGTGTTACGGGTGTTACTGGAGCTGATGGTGCTACTGGTGCTGATGGTGCTACTGGTGTTACTGGAGCTGATGGTGCTACTGGTGCTGATGGTGCTACTGGAGCTACGGGTGTTACGGGAGCTGATGGTGCTACGGGTGTTACTGGTGTTACGGGAGCAGATGGTGTTACGGGTGTTACGGGAGCTGATGGTGCTACTGGTGTTACGGGAGCAGATGGTGCTACTGGTGTTACGGGTGCTGATGGTGCTACTGGTGTTACTGGTGCTGATGGTGTTACGGGAGCTGATGGTGCTACTGGTGCTGATGGTGCTACTGGACCTACGGGACCTAGTGGATCTACCGTAGCTTATAATTTTGATGGTGGAACAGCTGGTTCTACATATAGTTTTGGACCAGCATTTGATTGTGGATCATCTATTTAAATACACAATAATCTTCTATAAGATATAATAAAATGCCATTTATACAACTTCAATTTCGAAGAGATACCTCTTCAAATTGGATTATAAATAATCCTATATTAGCTCCTGGTGAATTAGGAATTGAAATAGATACTAATCTTTTTAAAATTGGAACTGGAATAGATTGGATAGGAACAACGTATGGTGGATTACAAGGTGCTAGTGGTGCTACGGGTGCTACGGGTGATACTGGTGCTACTGGTGCTACGGGACCAGCTCCATTATATTCACAGCCAGTATATGGATCGGCAATGGCAACTTACACTGGTATTATAAGTGCAACAACAAGCAGTACAGCTGAAACCGTCATGACTGCACAGATTGAAAGTGCTGGTATTTGGGAAATTTCAGCACAAGTCAATTGTAGTCTATTGGCAAGTCAGACATGTGTTTTTGCACTATTTGACGATTTAGATACACTTGTTCCAAATACTGAAAGCAACGCAGGTTATATTGGACCTGCAACACCATTCCAGGGTCAAGGTTCATCTACTTGGATTGTTACTACTACGGGTCCAGTAACTTATACGATACGCGCTTGGGGTCCAGGTAGTACACCTGGATGTCAAATTGATAATGATAGTGAAGGAAGAAGTTTTGTTGTATGGAGACAATTGTCTGGAGCATATATTGGTGCTACGGGTGCTACTGGTGCTACGGGTGCTACTGGAACATTTGAATTTTCTGGAATTACTGGAGCTATACTTTATTATGATGGTGGAATAACTGGAAATTCTACATTAACTTATGATGGAAATTCTATTATAACAAATCAAACTTCAGGTAATTTTATTAATTTAGATGGTATGGGTAGTATTGGAATTGGTATTGCTGTTTCTGGGGAAGGAAGATCCATACAACTTGATTCTATTGGATCATCTTTTAGTATAAATGATGCATCTATTGGATCATCTGGGCAAATCAATTTAACTACTTCTATATTTACAGCTAATATTAATGGTAGTTATGGAGCACCTGGACAATATTTAGGATATACTGGTCCAGTTGATACTGGAAATCCATCTGTTGTATGGAAAGGACCTTTAATTGCTAGTGGTTATTATGGAAGTGGTGATCTTGGTATTACACTTACTAATAATGGAACAACTGGAACTTCTTTAGGATCAGCTACAATAACTTTATTAGAACAAAGTTATATTATGGCAACAGCTATTGCAAATTTTCGAAATACAAGTGGAAGTGAAGAAATTATCAATATGTATGTAGTATTAGATGGTACAACATCAAGTGTTACAAGAAATTCAATTATTAAACAACAAGGAAGTAATCCAGGATATGTCCCAATAACAATTTTACAACGAACAAATACTAGTATTCCAAGTGGTAGTTATACATGTCAAGTATTTGCTTATACAACTGATGGTTCTACAAATGTTATTTGCGATCATTTAGATATAGGATTAATTGGAAATTTATATTAAATTATCAATAATAATAAGATAAGATGCCAGGTGGATTAATACAATTAGTAAATAAAGGTGCACAAGATCAACTTGTGACTGGACAACCTTCCTTTACTCATTTTAAATCTATGTATAAACGTCATACAGAATTTGCTATGGAACATTTCAGATTAAATTTTAGAAGTTCAAATTTAGATTTAGGAACTTTACCTAAAACTATGAGATTACGTGTTGATAGAAATGCACAATTAGTTCATGATATGTATATTCATTTAAGATTACCAGATATATTTTCACCAGTTCGATCTATTCCAACAAATACAAAATCTGAATTAGCACCAGATGCAAAAGCAATAGGATATGAATTTCGTTGGATACGTAATATAGGATATAATATGATACGATCTGTATCTATATTAATTAATGGAACAGCTATTGTTACACATACAGGTGAATGGTTAAAATTATATTCTTATATGACACATGATTCAAATCGTAGAAAAATAATAGATGAAATGATTGGTAATGTCCCAGAATTATATGATCCAGCTAATGCATTTCGAAGACATAATCAATATCCACATGCTATTACTGGAATAAAAAAAGCTGAACCATCTATTTTAGGAAGAGATTTAGTTATACCTTTACATTTTTGGTTTTGTGAAAATATTGGACAAGCGTTACCATTAATAGCATTACAATATTCAGAAGTTGAAATTGTTGTAGAATTTGCAACAATATATGATTTATTTACAATTCGTGATATTCGTCCAAATTCTTCAACATTTGGAAAAAGAATTAAACCAGATGCTACAACTGAATTATCAATAACTAATTTTTTAAGTGTTCCATTAATTAATACAACACCAACAAATTTAACATTAACAACATGGTCATTAAATCCATATATAGAAGCAAATTATATTTTTTTAAGTGATACAGAACTTATAAATTTAGCAAAAAGTGATACTTCTTTTATAATTCGTGATGTACGTTTTTTAAATACACGTGGTTTATATGGTGGTGGTAATGATATAGAATTAACATTACATAATTTATGTACAAGAATTGTATGGGTAACACAAAGATCAGATGTTGAAGAATCTAATGGTTATGATAATTATACAAATATACCAGAAGATTTATATTCTTCTTTTTTTTCAACAGAAGGTATGAAACCATGGTATACAAGTGGAACTTTAGTTGGACAAAATCAATCATCACATGATATAGTTATAGATGGAACTATATTATTAGATGGAGCAGAAAGATTTACAACAAAACCATCTGATTTTTTTCAATATCAATCAAATTATAAACATACTACTGGAAATCCTATAAAAGGTATATATTCATATTCGTTTGCATTAGATCATACAGAACAACCATCTGGACATATTAATGGTTCTATGTTTAATAATACATTATTAAGATTAACATTACAATTACCACCTTTTACAACACAAACACAATCAAATCAAGCATGTATAATAAAATCGACTGCATTAACACAAAATCCTATTCAAGTGCAATCAACATCAACATTTAATCGAGATAATGTATTAACAATAATATCAAAACCAGATTTACAAGTATATCAATATACATATTCAGTAAGATCATATGTTGAATCTTATAATTTTTTAAGAATAGCACGTGGGATTGCCAACGTAGT
>Ga0181349_1000541_pt1 | contig 16232 bp, 20 predicted proteins | sample Su13VDMM110SD_FD_130106 | JGI IMG/M metagenome (GOLD analysis project Ga0181349, IMG submission 130106) | Freshwater viral communities from Lake Michigan, USA - Su13.VD.MM110.S.D | ecosystem: Environmental > Aquatic > Freshwater > Lake | place: USA: Michigan | collected 2013-07-16 | reverse complement strand
GCTGACGCATGGGGCAGTTGTGCAATAAAGCGTGTCTGCAGAATCAACATCTTTTAACCTGGCAATTGCGTTCTGCTCAGCGTGAGCTGATGTGCACAAGTCAAGACCTGTGCCACTAGGCAAAGTTGCTCCTGGGCAAGGTGAATCAATGCAATGGTCTGATCCTGGAAACGAACCGTTGTAACCTGAGGATAAGATGTAACCTTTGCCGGTTATAACAGCTCCAACTTGGCGTCTTGGGCAAGTTGCACGTTTAGCAAATGCACGTGCAACTTCCATATAAGTTTGATCTAATGTCGGTCTCGTCATAATTTTAATTGTACAACGTTTTTAGTCAAAACCATGAACTTTTAATAAATATTGGCCTTTGCTTATGCCTGCTAACTTAAGTACGTGGTCATCAGAAGGATGGACTGTCAAAGAATTAAATGAATCAATGAGACCGTGTTCAAGCATCGCTTTTTGACGACCATAAGGATGATCGATGATTGTGCTGCTATTCCAGATCTTGTCACGATCAAGGTGGTTGTAGTCATGGCCTGGTCTTACATAGTTTTCTATCCAACGGATTCCATCACAGAAAATATCTTCGCCGTCATAAGCTGTTGAGCCTATATCTTTGCAAAATTTCATCGTGACTTCATCTAAAAAGTCTTGCTCTTTGCCTTTGCTCAAAGGTTTAGCTGCATACTTTAAGCATTCGACGGCATTAGTACCATAAAAGAACGGACTGTTTAAGTTAGCATATTGAGGGAAAAAGTCTGCAATGTCGCTAACGACTGCAGCGTACTGGAATTTATATGCACGTAAACCTTGCTGCTTATTCCATGCAAACATCCATTCACCAATGTCACGCAAGTCACGCTTGCCTTTTGATTCAAGCCATTCTGCAAGATCTCTAGCTAATTTAGGGGCATAACAGCATAAAAAATAATCGCCTCCAAGCTTATAGCCATCGATTGGTTTTGGGAATGCTGGAAACTGATAACCAACGGATGTGTAAATTGTTGACTCTCTATTAGCAATAACTTTAGCCATTTCCTCAATAGTGTCGCAGCCTGCAAACTTTGGCAAAATAGTGTTGTTGTATCCGCTAGGTTTTTTAGCATAGTTAATACCACTACCTGTGACTCGATGGGTTATGAACACATAAAGCCATTCGGCTAAGCCCCATACGTACTCAACTCTATCAAATGATTCACAAATTGGTTTGCGCACATTATGTAATTTGTGTGCATAAGGATGATCTTTTGATGTGTTGTAAAAAAGATCTAAAATAATTTGTGTAAAACCTGCGTATTTACGATTAGCCACATCGTATAGTTCAACATGCCTCATCAAATCATCTTCAACAGATCCTTCTAAATGAAGGATTGTTCCTAGATTACATTCTGTTTGCTGAGTTTTAGCCATAGCTGCATAACGAATCATCTCATCATAGTAAGCAGTTGTTTCGATCCTCATAGACCTCGCTCCAGGTCACGCATGTCATGCCATACTCTTTGGCTATCTAAAGGAATGTCTTTTACTTGATCGTAAAACTCATTGACTTTATCGTCTGTTCCTACATTAATAAAGATAGAACCTTTTGCAGCAAAATTGTCAAAGTCTTCCCAGCACTTGGCATCGTAGTTTGCTGTAGATGGAAATGGTGGTCGTTTGCTTAATGACACATCTTTTAAAAATGGCTGTGATGCAGACCAAAGAGTAGCGTGACCAATTTCACCATCGTGCATATTCCTAGCAACCACTATGCCTTTGCATAAAGCTTCTGGCCATGCAATTTGAAGAGCTCTAATGGCTGTACCTGTCGAGACCGACATCCAAATCTCAGTAGGTTCTTCATCAATCTGCTCAGCAATATACGTGCCTAGCCTGACAATTCCTGCAGTGACTAATGGTGTTTTTGCCAAACCGAATGGCAAGTATTTTGCTCCATGCTGCTCAGCCCATTTTTTAGCATAGCTGTTTAACGTAGGCATTGCTGCAATCTTTATAAACCTTAGGTCTGCTCCATAAGCTAGCAATGCTTTTTGATGTTTAGAAGGTTCACCAGAAGCTGGGCAAAAGAAGACACATTTTTTGTCATACATTTTGGCAAGCGTTGCAATTGCATCCATTGCCATACCTACTCGCGGTGCACAATAAACCAGAACATCTTCTTTACATTCTGCAATCAGCTGCTCTGCGCCGTAGCCTTTCAAACTTGACTGGCTAGCATCGCCTCTAAAAATCCATCTATCACCATATTTTTGAACCACTGGTTTTGAAAGCCTAGATACAAAGCCATTGCTCATTGCCTGATAATGACTCTTTGCTTCTAATACACTCATGCCATGAGGAATGTCTTTGTTAGACTTATCTGCCGTAATAGTAAAAAGGCTCATGAGTTACCCCAATTAAAACGACGATAATTTGTAGGAGCAATGTGAACAGATGAACTAAGCTCCATATACTTTTTGGCATACTCCTCACCATCTATAGAGTACCATTCACTTGGAGGCATAATTAGATTGTGGTTGCTCATTAAGTCTATAAATAAATTAGTCCATTCTTTACGATCTTCTGCATTACCTGTAAATGGTGTTCCTTTATAAAAACCAGATTGAGGTATCTTTCTTTTTTCTGATTCAATCGGTACAGGAGAAGCAACCTCAACTTCAAAATCAAATTCAAATGCTAGAAAATTAGCTAAGTCACAATAGCGACTACACAATTCGGTTATTGCTTGCTTAGGATCGCCCTGGCGACCTATATGGTGTCGGATGTCTATAGATCCACAGACTAATGTTACGCGCCTTGGTTTATGAACCAAGCGGCCTATTTGTTCAACAAAATGGCCTTTTTGCAATGCACCATATAAAGTTAAACCATTGGTTTTAATTACAGTAGATTTAGTTGCTGCAAAAGCTGTTGAATGGCTATCTCCAATTGCAACCGCTTCTGCTTTAAGATCATGTTGAGTAAGGATTGTTGAATTTTTTAGCTTTGCATCTAAATTGGCTAAAAGTGCAGAAGTTAGTCGACTAGAACACGTTGCTTGACCTATCCGCTTTTCTAACTGCTCAGCATAGTTAGGCATCGGTAAGTCTAAACTAAATAGATTGCCATTGAAGTTGATTAGTTGTTCGATCTTATCAACGATTTCATCAGTCACTCCACCGAACAGATTAAGACCTCCTCCAAAATTCACACCATGGTCCCAATACAATTCATTGCATAAACTTAAGTCTGTGTCTTTGAATGCAATCGATGTGTTCATACATTCTGCCCAATGCATTGCCCAACCACGCACATGGGATTTAGGATTGACTGGTATTGATGTAAAAGGATTACAAATCATGATTGAATCAAATGAAAATGTTTAGGATAAACGTGTAAAGATCCTGCGTTCCAATACAAATTACCTTTCACTAAATCAGGATAGGTATCATTTAAACGATACAATGCTAAGTCAAGCACTGTATTTTGCCAAAACCTATCTCCCTTAAAACCGTAAACAACGTCATTGCTTCTCATATTGACGATGTGATGCAATTGTCCATTACGAATCAACAGTTGTGTGCTGTACGTGCACATGAAATCACGCATTCCATCAATCACTGAATCTTCATGCATTGATGGCCGAATGTAGATCATTACGGCTTGACGGCTATTTTTGTTTTTTAGAAGTGTGTCAATGGCTTTATGAAATTGATAGCCGTTTTTATGGTTAAAAATACACCAGCCATAATTGCTATTTATCATGCCTTTTGTACTAGCTACCTCTCTCCAAATTGCAGGAACTGGAGGAGCAATATCATTGACATTGAGAGACTGACTCATATACCAACGTAATTCCTCAGAATTCCACTTATGATTTATTTCACCAAAAATTAAAGGTTCATCGGCCATAAATGATGCATTGATGATCTCAATATTTCCGTCTTCTTCAAAATCTTTTTCTGCTAATTTGTCTAAGAATATTTTACGAATTGATTGGACATTCATTTTTTACTCCTTACAAACCTATCGTCTTTGTTTGTATTGTTTGCTGTGTGTTCCATCAAGATAAACAATTGAGTACCTGCATGAGCAAGATGAGGTAAACCGGATTCAGGATCATTGTCTTCGCCAGACCAGAAAGCCATCATATGACGCATGATTGACCCATAAGTACGTGACCAAACTACTGTCTCTCCTTGACGGTAAGAGTTAGCAAAGTATTTCTTGGCACCAAAACCAAAAACATTTGCAATTTGCGTCATGGGTTCAATAGGCAATAAGTCTACACGCACTTTTGTTGCATCAAATTTTGGTGCAAAACCATCTACGATCTTTTCATCTGAATTATGTATTACAGGTTTAGTTTTTGAGTATTGATTAAGTATTAACGACAACTTTTCTTCAGGCGCAGTCCAACCTTTAGGTTTTACCAAATCACGTTTAAAACCGCCTCTTTTATTTCCATTTTGACCAAGCTCTTTAGCCATGTTTGCTTCCATGACTTTTTCAAAGCCTGCTTGTAAAGGAAAGCCATGGCGCTCTAAAGTGCCTACAGCAAAGACTATCAAGTCTAAAAGGGCATCGTATTGGTCTACTAAATTTGTTGCTGCAATATACTCGTTTAATTCTTCGAGCATAGCATCAGACCTAAATTCTTTTTCTTCATCAGTAAGATGGCATGGGCCTACTGTATTGTCTAGGCCAAATTTTTTATGCATAGACTTTACAAGGTCCATTACTTTTGATTCCATTACTGGCTCCTATTTTTATTGATTAAATTGGCAATGACCAAAGAAGCAGTCATTGCCAATGGTACTAGTTGTTTTTAATCAAGCAAATCAGCTTCTTCTTTTGCAAAGTCAGCAAAATCAGAACTAGGATCAGTGCGGCCACTAAACGCTTCACCATCTCTAACTTTCATTACGTTGTCTAATGCAATAGATACGCCTTTACCGCCAGTGGGATGATCCCATGCAAAAGCACGAATTGATGCACGGTAATAAGCACCACTGTAAATTTCATTAGCATCCATGATTGGATTTAATGCGGCATCAACAATTCCAGGTTTGTTGTTAGATGTGGCTTGCACACTATAGCAACCAACCAATTCAGGACGTTCTTCTTCGTCACCATCTCGCATCGGTGATTTCATCTTTGCAGGTATTTTGCCCCATTTAGCTTTAGCCGTTTCATCAACCAAAGCATTCAGCTTAGTCCAGAACGCATCCTTTTTAGGAAGCGGTATGGTAATTTGATAACGAGCTTTAGCGCCTTCAACGCCTTTGATTGCATGTGGTTCTAGAAGATGAACAAAAGAACCTCTAAATTCAGGAGTGATAAGTTTTGACATTTTTTTCCTTAAAAACGATTAGTTAAATTTGACCGTCTTTCCGATCTGTCATTTGGTCATTTGACCGAATTTATGCAACAGCTTCCATCAGCAAATCACGGGCTCTGTTTTTTAAGCTATTACCATAGCCAAACCATGCAGCATTCTGGTTTAGACCGTGGTCAACGTGTTCTGTTACTGCATTGAGCAAAGCCCATGCAGAACCATTAGCTTCTGGTAAATCAGAGCCAAGAGCTTTGCCATTAAACAAAGCCATGATTGACTGAAAAGCTTTTGTTTTTTCAACAGGTGTTTGCTCTTGGATTTTGATACCGTTAACGGTTTTTGTAGACATGCTAACAGGTAAAAGCAACTTTAAGAAGTTAACTGCAAAAGTTGCATTGACTTTTTTATTTGCTAACCGACGCGACTCAATTAAGAACTTGTCAAATGCATTGAATGCAATACCAAGATCTAATGCAGTATCTTGAGCACTAAATTTCTTTGAATGATTAATCTTTATTGTGTCACCTGACTCTGCTGAAGCAAAGCCAAGAGTGTTTGAGCAAACAACACGAACGCTAGTAAAACGAGCCGTGGTTGCAAGAGTACCGTCATATGACGTTGCTAACAAGACGTAAGGTTTAACAACGTCTTGGTCAATTATGGTAGCTCCGTCATTGACTTTGGCCATTGCCCATATACGTCTGCCATTTGACAATGAACCGGCTGTTTCAATTTCGAAGTTGTTATTCTCAGCTAACTTAGCAAAGAAGTCTAATACGTCTGCAGGTTGAACGATGTTGTAGTCTTTACCAACTACGCCAAGAGGAGCTTTTGTGTCTGAGCGATACAAAACATCACGGCTCATATGTGGTAAAAGAATACCATCAGCAGAGTATTGAACAGTTGAACGCTCAACTGTATGGGACAATCCTGCAGTTTTAGCCCACACTTCAATAGGTTGTCCGGCTTCTAGTTGTTGACCTAAGCCATGCCATGCTTTTTCACCAACGTGTGCAAAATTGGCTTGTGAGTTTGAGAAATCTAATTCGTGGGACATGATTAACCTTTCAACATTAAGACGGCGAAGTTGCCGTGAGTGAATTGTACAACGTTTTTAGCCTGTACACACTATTTCAAATTTTTTTCAAAATCTTTTTTGGCTGACTGACTTTTATCTACAGATGACCTTTTATCCTTTTCAGGAGCAATGGTTGGTTGACCAAAGCCAATAGTCACTAAATCACTCATGTCTAAGCTTTCTCCTTTAAGCGCAGTTTCCATTTGAGCTACACTAAGTAAAACAGGTTTAGTGTAAATCTGGTCATAACCTAATCGTTTTAACCAAGACTCTGTTTTCAATGGATCAGCCCAATTTCTGGTTTTACGACCTTCTACAACTTTCCAGCCAGGAATTAAACCGCCAGCTAACATGGTGTCTTTGGCTTTAGCTTCTATAGCTTCAACAAATGAACTTAGCATCTTAAGTTTAGGTAACCATGTTTCTACAGTATCCATGTTTATATTTGCAAAATCAACTATAGCTGCTTCACTAGCTAAACGCTTCATTTCTGGACATTGCGTTTTTGCATGACACCATTCGCAGCCTTTATCACTGACAACAAACTTGTTAGGCTCATTTTGAATTGATGCGTATGCTACTTTAAGATCTTCTGCAAAAACCAATAATTCATCAAGACTAATAGTCCAACTGTCTATGTTACCTTTAGGAGGTTGAACGATGGTTAGAGTTATAGTTTTAATGTCATATGCAGGAGCGTATTTTAAATATGCACCTAACGCATAGCAAAGCAATTGGGTATTGCTTTCAGCTTCTACTAAAATACCTCCTCCGGTTTTAAGATCAATGACTCGCATTACGCTGCCGTCAACTACGACGCAATCGGCTGTGCCCCAACAGTCATTGATTACTTCAGCTAATGTGACCTTCTCTTCATAAAACTTTTTACCGTTTAAAGACTGAATGTAGTTTACATACACTTGAACAATTTCAACCATATCTTGTGTAATGATGTGGCCATTGATTGTTTTGCCAATAAAAGATTTAGGCTCAAGGTTTTTTGTTAAACAGTTTTCAGACACATCATGCATAGCTGTGCCTTTTTCTGCATAGACACTACTAGTGCTTCCTTTAATATCAGGCTCTAGATGGACACTGCCTGGGCAAGTCATCCATCTAATGCTTGAAGATGGAGATAACTTAGCGTGAGCCATTGATCAAATCCATTGCTTCTGCAAATTTATCTTCAGCAATATCGCTAACTTTTTTTACATCAAGACTAGCTAGAATGGCAATCACTTTGTCACGTTTACCTGAACCGATTAATTCAGCCATACCTTGACGAAGATCATCAAGGGTTGGTGCTGCTTCAGCTTTTACTTTGACAGCTTTAGGCTTAGCTACTTCTACTTGCTTGTCTAATGAGTCAAACATGTCAGCTAGTTCACGAAATTTTTGGGCAATGAGAGATTGATCCATGGTGGACTCCTTAATAATACGGTCGATGACGTCCATCTTCGTTAGCACTGAATGCAGCACTAAAGAGTCAATGGACTCGGATATGGTCAGAAGGTCGACCGTTACATTGTCCTTCTGTCCAATTCTGTGGCAGCGGTCTGCTGCTTGTTGTATGTCTGCTGGTGACCAGCTAGCTTCAACAAAAATTACATGACTTGCTGCAGTTAGTGTTAGACCTACTCCTGCAGCTTTAATATTGCCTACAAAAACTCTGCATGTTTTGTCTGTTTGAAATGTATCAACAGCTGTTTGTCGATCTTCATTCTTAACAGAGCCTGTTACTTTGACCGGATTAAACTCTTTGAGTGCATCCATCAAGCTGTCAATGATGTGTATATGGTGAGCAAACACTACGACCTTGTCAGTCTGCTCAAGACAGTCTTTGATGTATGTGATTGCATCAGGTAGTTTACGCTCAGCATTTATTTTAAGAATGTCGCTGATAGCTTCAAAAGGAATTGAATTTGGTTTGTCAATTTGTTTTTGATCAAAAGCTTTTTCACGCTTATCAACAGGCAAATCAAGCTCAATGACTCTATAAGTTTTTTCAGGCAAATCTTTTAAGCATTCAGCTTTGGTCATCCGCAACATAAAAGGTTTAAGCAACGTTGCTAATTCTGCAGAGCGGCTCGACCCAGTAAAATCATAGGTATTCCAAGGCGTTCTCCAACCTGCGCAATACCTCATGCCAAACTCAAAGTAGCCAAGCTTAGTTGCACCGATTGAATAAAGTAAGGTCCATAGTTCAACTGGTCGATTAACAATAGGTGTGCCTGTAAGTAAGCTAACATTAGGTGTGGCTTTGATTAGCTGCATCAAAACTTTTGTACGCTTGGCTTTGTAGTTCTTTGCATAGTGTGCTTCATCAACAATCAATGTGCTAACTGATGGCAGATCTACTTTTTGCAAAATGTCATAGTTGATGACGGTCACATCAGAACTGTTTGGTTTGTCTTTAGGTGACTTAATAACTTGAACAGTTAAATCAGGTCTCCACATCTTCAGCTCTTTTTGCCAGTTAAGTTTAAGCGAGGCTGGACATACCACCAACGCAGGCTTTACTAAATCTAATGCAGATACACATGTCTTGCCTAAGCCCATGTCCAAAGCAAGAATGGCTTTAGGTCTTTGACCGAGCCATTGCACTGCTTGAGTTTGATGTGGATAAAGATTCATTTTGTTGCCCATGACCAAAGCTTACAAGTAAGTTTGTCTGCGGCCATGCCTAGTAAAACAATAGGCACTAGTAGGAGAATGCCGATTACGGCAAAATAGATTTTCATGCTAGTAATCTTCACTAGCACGTGCAGGTTGTGCGCCTAAAAACTCAGCGTTGTATTGGGATAAGTCGTACATTGCATCAAGTCTTGCTTCTTCAAGACTCTCAATCTCACAGTATACTTCTTCGCGGTATTCAAACTCCCAATCTAAGTTATCCTCTGTCATAATTTCGATCTTGTATCCAAGACCTTGGGCAAGCTCGAGAGTTTTAAGACTTAAAGTGTATTCACGCGCAATGTCAGCAAAAATTTGAGCAACCGAATTACCCGGATAAAAAATCTCTTTGCCTTGGATGTTTTTGATTTCGATGATAAGTGGGTTGTTTGCAGTAAGAATAGCCATGATTTTTTTCCTTTTCGACATTGACGTGAGCAAATGGAGGCCGAAGCCTCCAATGTTGTTGTGATTACTATTTACTTAAAGTTGTAAGAACTGGCAATTTCAACAGCTTCCTTAGCAGTACGGCCGAAATAAAGGTGACCGCTGCGGCCTTCAACGCACCAGTCGTTGATGCCAACTTCAATCTGTTCTTCAAGAGTCATATCGTTAAAACTTGGGCAGTGGATTTCGTATGCATTCATGATTTTTTCCTTTTCGACATTTAGATGGCGATGTTGCCATGAGTTAATTGTACAACGTTTTTTAGTCTGTACACACTATTTCAAAAATTTTTTATTTAGTAAGTAAAGAAACCTTTGCAGAAATCACCCACATAACCGCCAGTAGAAGTGTTACGCTTCATCAATTCAGTCAGGTCAATACAACCAACCCAACGACCCCATGCGGCGTTATAGAACACAACATACCGAGCAGGACGGTCAGCTTCAACCCTGCGCTCTTTGTGGAAATAATCGGCAACTACTTTAGCCATTTTAGCAGTAGCTTTTTCAGCAGCTGCTTCTGTAGCATAATTCTTGCAAGGGTTTTTTGACTCAACACGGTATTCTTCGATTTCTTTAGTAAGTCCGGAGATGATGTTCATGATAGACCTTTTCGACATTTAGACGGCGACGTTGCCATGAGTTAATTGTACAACGTTTTTTAGTCTGTACACACTATTTCAAAAATTTTTTATTTATTTGCGTTTAAGCATCGGCAACCAATTGGCTATGTCAGGCCTGAGCTGCTCTTTTGTGAATGGCACAGTCTTCATTGAACCGAATTTTTTGGCTGCTACACGACCTATCTGGCCACGTGTAAACCAATAAGAAACGGTATTTCTACTCATCTTGGCTTGCCTAGCCATCTCGGCTTTAGTGCCAAAATAAATGAGTAAGGAGTCGAGGGCCTGTTGGCACTCGTCTTTAAAAGGTTTGGATTTTTTTATGGTCATGATGTATTGTACATTATTTTTTTGTGTTAAAATTTTCACTCCTTTTATTTGTTTTACTTTCCACTTTAAGGATCCCTATATATGATTGACTTCAACTCTGTTGATGACTCAGATCTTTTATCGTCTCAAGAAACTGATCTGTTAGAACTAGCACCTGAAATGAAACTTGCAGCGGAAGACGTTCGTACATTGCTTATTGTTGCCAAAACTATACTCGTTGAACTCAGACTCAGAAACATTGATGCTAACAACATTGTGGCTTTAGTAGATCTTTTATACAAAAGAAGTGAAGCCAATGCAAAATAAACCTACCATTTTAGGCGTTGTTCCTAACAAAATTCCGACTGAACTGAAAAGCATACCAAGATGGGTCATGTGGAGAATGGTCCCACAGTCTAAGCAGAATGGCGATATTGTTTGGAAAAAAGTTCCTTATCAGACCGATGGTAAGATGGCAAAGAGCACGGCTGCTGCTACATGGACAACCTATGAAGATGCCATGGATGCTTACTTGATGGGTGGTTTTGATGGCATAGGCATCACAATTGATGGCTCAGATGACTTCCAAGGTATTGACCTTGACGACTGCATTATTGATGGTGAGCTGAACAGAGATGCTACAGAGGTACTAGGCCGTATTGATGGTTATGCAGAGATTAGCCCTTCAGGTAAAGGCATAAAGCTTTTCACCAGATCTAATTTAGCTATCTCAGGCAAGAAAGGCAATATTGAAGTCTACCGTGATGGCAGATACTTTACCGTCACAGGTCATACGATTAATGGTCATGGCTGTTTACCTGAAACTATTCAAGACATTGATTGGTTTGTTGAAAGGCATTTTGGATCAAACAATCAAATTAGTTCTTTAGAAACATATAAGCCAACTTTAACCGGTTGGGACATTGACAAAGTCAGCAACGAACTAATTCCTTTTCTTGGCAATATTGATAACTATGAGGATTGGCTCCAACTTGGTATGGCGCTCCATCATCAAGGCTCAGGGGATAGCAAGTGGATGGAAGTTTGGGATGAGGTTAGTCGAGGTACGTCTACTTATAACAGACAAGAACTAGAAAGCAAATGGGATTCTTTTAGTGAACAACGCAATACTGGTGCAGGTGCTATAACTTTAGCCTCAATCATTAAGAAGGCAAGCGACTTTAAAAAGGCTGAACAGACAAAGACCTTTGAACGGTATGAAACTCTGATCAAGGATTGTAATGACATCAATGACTTGAGAACTACAGTAGTAGAAGCCATTAAAGCTGAGTTAGGTATTGACCACATCAGCCGTGGTGTTTTGGCCCATATACTTAAAGACAAGTTCAAAGAGTTTAAGTTCCCGGTATCTATTGGTGATGCAAAGAATTTGATTAAACCAAAAGGCAGAGATGGTGTGCCTGACTGGGCTGCTGACTGGGTCTATGTAACTCATGAAGACAGGTTTTTTAATATAGTGACAAAAAGGAAAGTTACTCAGTCAGGCTTTGGTGCTATGTTCAACCGATTAACTGGTGATGACTCGGCTGCTACTTTGGCTTTAGATTTATGGGGCATACCAACACCTGATAAAATTATTTATTTGCCTGCTGCAGAAGACTTATTTGAAATGAATGGAGTGCCTTGCGTCAATGAATACAATAAAAATAGCCCGCCTGACATTCCGGTTGTATTTAGTAAAGGAGATCTTGAGGCCATTAAGGTTGTGCAAACCCATTTGGCAATGATCCTCACTGAACCTGGTGCGGCTGCTATCATGACTTCATGGATGGCTTACTGCGTACAAAATCCTGGAGTTAAAATACGTTGGGCACCTCTGATTAAAGGCATTGAAGGTGATGGCAAGTCTGTACTTGGTAACTTAATGATGGGAGTTATGGGTATGGCCAATGTAGGCATTGTTTCACCAAGCGTATTGGCAACTGGCTTCACAAGTTGGGCAGCAGGCAGGTGCGTCAATGTTTTAGAAGAGATTCGCATGGTTGGTCACAACCGCCATGATGTACTAAATACAATCAAACCGTACATTACAAATGACCAAGTTACTATTCACCCAAAAGGAGTCAATGAGTTTGTTGCACCAAATACAGTTAACTATATTGCATTTACTAACCATCATGACGCTCTACCTTTAGAAGATACTGACAGAAGATGGTGGGTTCAGTTCACACCTTTTAATGACCAAGAAGAACTGGCAAGAGTGGCTGATAGTGACTACTTTAGTCGTTTATTTGAATCAATTGCTAACTATGCACCTGGTCTTAGAAAATGGCTTCTTGAGTACATTCCTGTAGATGCATTTAATCCGAAAGGACAAGCACCTAACTCATTTGCTAAAAATCAAATGATCGGTTTAAATACATCAGACGAATTTGAAACCATAAAAACACTCCTTGAAGAAGGCGGACCTGGCTTTAGCAAAGAAATCTTTTCTAGCAAACACCTCACAACTGCTATGGGATTCATAGAAGACGTGGAGGTTCCTAAGGGAAAGGCATTAAACAAAATGCTAATGAAATTAGGCTATATGAAGATGGATAAGGCCGTAAAATGGAAAGGAAGCATGTGTCAGATATGGTTTAAGAAGATAGCGTTTAAAGACCTTTTAAAAATGGACGCGGATGAAATAAATGTTGCCGTTAGACAAAAACTGGAAGAAACTAATGAAAAAGACATTTTGGAGTGATTGAACCTAATCCTATCCTCAACCTTATCCTCAACTTTATCCTTTTTAAGTTGTTGATTTCATTAACTTATTTACTATATAGGATCGAGGATAGAGTAAATATATATAAAGTCAATGGCCGGTATGTATATATAGATTTTAAAAAAAGTATATATGCTGCCGGTGGCCGGTTGGATTTTTTAAAACTCGATCTCGATCCTCGATGAAAAACAAGCCTATTAAGTCAGAGTCAAGTGAGCAAACATTGCTTGTTGCCAGAGTGCGCAATTTCCATCCTGACCTGGTTTTTATGAGCATTCCGAACGGTGGCAAAAGAGACATTCGCGTAGCTGCGCAAATGAAACGTGAAGGAGTTTTAGCCGGTGCTCCTGACTTGTTTCTCGCAGAGCCACGTGAAAACAAGCACGGTCTGTTTATTGAGATGAAGAAGATTGGTGGTAGGACTAGCAGTAATCAAAATGATATTATCGATAAGCTGCGTGCAAAAGGTTATGAGGCCGTTGTGTGCGAAGGCGCTGATGAGGCTTACAGCAAGCTTTTGGTCTACGTCTATGGTAACCAGCTTCCTGAATGGCTTACGCGCTTTGTGAAGGTTCCTAGTAAGACTTAGATACCAACGTGCGCAATAAGGGATACAATACAATGCAAAATGGACAATCTGACCGAAAGGGTTGATTATGGAACTTCGAACCCCTGCACCAAAGCGAAAAGCCGGTGCTTTGCCTGGTTCAAACAATGGCGGAGGTGCTAAAGCCGGATCTACTCGTCCTGCTGGTTCAGGAAGAGCTAAAGGCACACAAAACAAAATTACATTGACAGCAAAGCAAGCAATTGCTGAGTTTGTTGATGGTAATGCACACCGGCTTACAGGTTGGTTAGATCAAGTTGCTAATGGCAGTCCAATGCTTGATGCTGATGGTAAGCAAGTTTATGACCCTGATGGAAATATGGTTTATGTTACTAGACCAAACCCTGAGAAGGCGTTTAACCTGTTTCAATCCGTAGTCGAATATCACGTGCCAAAGCTTGCACGCAGCGAGATTAGTGGTGTTAATGGTGGAGCAATAGAAACTTCTGTCGTGGACCTTAAAGGTCTGAGCGATACTGAATTAGTTCAGATTCAAACTTTGTTAGGTAAAGCTGCAAAAACAGAATGAACGCCCCGTTCAATCATAAAACCCTAAGTGAGATGATCTCTAGGGAGCAATTAAGGCGTAAAGCCGAAAGCTCACTATACGAGTTCGTTAAACAGTCGTGGCATGTGGTTGAGCCTGGAATACCATTTATACCTAGTTGGCACATTGAAACAATTTGTGAACACCTTGAAGCTATTACATCAGGTGACATTCGGCGGTTGCTTATCAATATCCCACCGAGGCATTCAAAGTCAACAATCGTGTCTGTCATGTGGCCTGCTTGGGAATGGATTACAGACCCTGCACAAAAGTTTTTGTGCGCTTCGTATTCAGGCAATTTGAGTACCCGCGATAACTTGAAGACCAGACGGCTGTTGCAATCAAATTGGTATCAAGATAGATGGTCAAATATGTTTGTCTTTGCAGGTGACCAAAACGCAAAGCAACGGTTTGAAAATAGCAAAACCGGTTACAGATTGGCAACATCAGTTGGAGGCACAGCAACAGGCGAAGGCGGATCACGTCTGATCCTTGACGATCCTCATGGAGCACAAGCTGCACAGTCTGATGCTATGCGTAACTCTGATCTCGAGTGGTTTGACATGGTGTGGTCTACTCGTCTAAACAATCCTAAAACTGACGCAATGGTAACAGTCATGCAACGTCTGCATGAATTAGACATCAGCGGTCATATACTTGAGGACATCAAAGGTTGGGAACACATCTGCATTCCTGCTGAGTATGACGGAAAGAAACGGCATACAAGTATAGGCAGCTATGATCCTCGCACAAAAATTGGTGAATTGATTTGCCCAGAAAGATTTGGCAAGACAGAGATTACTGCACTCAAGCAGTTGCTTGGCGTGTACGGCACAGCTGGTCAACTACAACAGCAACCGTCTCCTGCTGAAGGCGGTATACTTAAAACAAAATTCTTTGAATTATGGACTTGCGATAAAGATTTACCGCCATTTGAGTATATTATTCAATCTTATGATTGCGCTTTTACCGAAAAGACAACCGGAGACCCTACAGCTTTCACTGCGTGGGCTATATTTACTCATAAAGGGCAACGCAATGCAATGCTCATTGACGCTTGGGATGAGCACCTAAGTTACCCAGACCTACGGGAGAAAGCAATCAAGGAGTGGGGTACGGAGTACGGAGGCTCGTCAGACTACAATCCCTACGGTCGTGCCAAGCGTCCGGACAGGGTACTGGTTGAGGCCAAGGCAAGTGGGCAGTCGTTGTTGCAGGACTTGCGTTTAGCAAAAGTACCTGCTGTTGGTTATAACCCTGGAATGGCGGACAAGGTTTCACGTGCGCACCAAGCCGCACCGACTCTTGAGTTAGGGTTGTTGTGGATACCAGAATCAAAGAAGAACCGAGGACACGCTGTGAGCTGGGCGACGGCCTTCTTGAAGCAGCTTGAGAAGTTCCCAGTGGCTGAACACGACGACTATGTTGATACCTTTACGCAAGTCATAATCTACTTAAAGAACGATGGATGGTTTGAGTTGCCGGTAGCCAAAGACATAGACGAACCTAAACAGTACAGAAAAGAGAGAGCAAACCCATATGCCTGCTAAACCTATCTGGGAAAAGAAGCGCCCTACTGACCTAGGCAAACCTAAGCCTTTAAGCTCTGCCAAAAAGTCTAGTGCTAAGCAAGCCGCTGAAAAGGCCGGACGACCTTATCCTAATCTCGTTGACAACATGCGAGCTGCGAAGAAAAAATGACTAAGACTGCCAAGAAGTCAGAGATGTCTTGTAACTCCCCTAAGAGAACACCTGACCACGACAGCAAGTCACATATTGTCAAAGCCTGTTACGACGGGCAAGAGAAGATTATACGCTTCGGTGAGCAGGGTGCAAGTACAGCAGGCAAACCTAAAGAAGGTGAGTCTGACCGTATGAAGCAAAAAAGATCTTCATTCAAG
>Ga0181349_1000538_pt1 | contig 16262 bp, 18 predicted proteins | sample Su13VDMM110SD_FD_130106 | JGI IMG/M metagenome (GOLD analysis project Ga0181349, IMG submission 130106) | Freshwater viral communities from Lake Michigan, USA - Su13.VD.MM110.S.D | ecosystem: Environmental > Aquatic > Freshwater > Lake | place: USA: Michigan | collected 2013-07-16 | reverse complement strand
TTCGAATCTCTCTGGGGGCTCCAAGATAATGCCGTGACAAGTGTAAGTGGAAGCATACATCACTGTGAATGATGTGGGATGGGATCGAAGCCCATGCGCGGTACCAACAATGCGGATGTAGCTCAGAGGTAGAGCTCTACTTTGCCAAAGTAAAGGCCACGGGTTCGAATCCCGTTATCCGCTCCAATAATGTCCTTGTGGTGCAATTGGCAGACACACTAGCTTGAGGTGCTAGGCGTTGCGGGTTCGAGTCCCGCCAAGGACACCAATTTTATTGCCCCATCGTCTATCTGGCAGGACGCCTGACTCTGAATCAGGAAAGCGCGGTTCGAACCCTCGTGGGGCATCCAATATATAAATTGTGATCATATAAATACTCAAAACAATTTGATCCAATGGGGTAACAATGATAAAATCTTTTCGCGGGCACATGAAGACAGATGATCTTTATGAGAACACTTTATTCACAACTCCACAAGAACGGACCGCTCTAGTAGCGGATAAGTCTCGTGTAGCCCACGCATTCTTGCTAAACTTCTTTGGAACGCTTGGCATGATCAATGCTACTAAGCCAGCTCAGAAAAGAGCTTTGCTTACGTTCATTAAGACAGATAAGAAGCTACGTATTGATACAATTGATGATACAAACAACGATATGTCATTGGTGTTAAAGCTAGCTCACGAAGCTGGATTCTTTTACCAAGACACAACCGTTGCAGAGATTACTCGATTCCTTGTTAAGCTAAAAGCTGGACAGATCGACCACATTGACTCTGCTGTTGTTGGTAAGTGGGCTGTCGGCATGAAGCCAGACTTCCTAGTGTACATCAAAGACTCAGAATCTCGTCGAATCTTTAACCAATTCCGTATGGATGAAGGTAAGACAATCGACGTCTCCAGCATTGCTGTTGTGTTGAAGACTCGCGTCAACAAGATGGGTGACGGTGGTGACTTCCAACGCTTTGCTAAGCGCTTCATTGGTCTAACAGCTATCAGTCCAACTGCAACAACCCCAGTTGCAGCGGCTCCTGTTACACCTACTGCTCAACCTGCTGCAGCACCGGCCCCAACCGCTCCAGTCAAGTTGAACTACTACCAGCGCCAAAAGTTGAAGAAGCAGCAAGCTGCTCAAGCTGGTACAACCACCCAAACTCCAACTACTCCTGCTGCAGCTCCTGCACCCAAGTTGAGCTACTACCAGAAGCAGAAGTTGAAGAAGGATGCTGGAAAAGCTGATGCTGCTGACGCTGCTGCTGTAGCTAAAGCTGCTGAATTGGCCGCCCTGCAAAGCAAGTGGGCTGCCGAGGACCTGAAGAAAAAAGAGGAAGAAGAGAACAGAAAGGCTGCTGCAGCCGCTGTTAAGAAAATGCCTCGTGAACACTTTGACATGATGGTTGAGCGGACCATCCGTCCTGGATATGGGGTATCTGGTTATGCTATTACACCAAGCTATGTTAAAATGCTATTCAAGTTTGACATTGTTCCCGACGTTTATATTCAAACAGCAGAATTGTTGACTGTTGCTGTTGACCACTTAAATACCATTTTAAACAGTGGTGGCTCGGGTACAGGGCCAACTGTTACTACCAATATTGATAATTTTAATCGGACAGCAAAAGAGCTTCAAAAGGTTAGCGGTTATTTGCTAACTATTCCAGAATTTGTTATGAAATATGGTAATAAGTTATCAAGTCCCAGATTGGCTCTTGCAGCTATCGTTGATGGACAACCTCTTAACGATGAATTTTACTCAAGTGTAATTAATGTATCCAATTTTCCCATCAGGTCTTTTATAAATCTATTCGACCGAACTGATCCCAATTTAGCTAAATTAGCTAAAATTGTTGGCAACAACGACACCTATCTAAATAAGATGATGGAAGATAGTCAGCCACTTAGCATACTATTCCTAAGGGCTAGCTCGAGTTGGAGATCCACCGCCGCGCCGTATGAGTATCCATCTGAGTACGTAAACTCAAATGCTTTTGCTATAATGATTCTAAAGAATACTCCTAAATCATTCGAATACTTTATTGAGAAGTTTGGTAGTTCTTCACCAACTTATGTAGCACACGTATTAAAAGCATTTGGTATGGGTAGCTCTAATGAGGTTGATGGTATTGATCCAATTGATAAGAAGTATATGAATGACTATGTTGAGTACTTCCTTGAAAATGATTTTAGAACCGGATATGACACTATAAAGCGTGGAATACTACGCGGTGGCTATCCACCAAATACTCTTTGGGTAGGTGGGTATTCACCCGCCTATCCTCTTGCAAAGGCTTTACATGATGAATTTGCCTTTGATGTTGTCTCAAAAGGATATTCAGCGTCAAGATTATTTAATGTGATGAAAGCACCTGTTACTGAATACTACGTGAAGAACACTTTCAAGTTTATTGGTGTTGATGTTGATGCTTTGGTTAAAGCAAATCCAAACGACAATGCATCAGTATACATTAAAGCTGTTACAAACGGTCTATCTTCTGTTTCTCCAAAGCAGCTAGCAGCAACTATACTTTCATTCCAAACAGATCCAAATAGTGGGTCTTGGAGAGCGTGGGATATTGCTGGAGATATGGTACAGTCTGCACTAGGAGATCGGGATCAGAATTCAAACAGTATTGCTCAGGCCATGCTTGAGATTGCATACACCCGCCCAGCAGATTATTTCAAGACGCAACAGACAGGCGAACATCTAATGAGGCATTTAGCAAATGCTAACCAAGACACTGTTGTTAAATGGTTAAAGTTTGCAAAAGACAGCAATAACACTTGGGTAATGGGTTCTGAGCTATACAAGAGCATCCACAAGTCGAAGAAGCAAGACTATGTTGACGTTCTAGCTGGAATCGTGCAAGATAGCATTGGAACAGAAGTCGAAGACTATGTCAACGATATCCTGGAAGGCCTTGCTCCTCACGTTATTCAAAAGATCCGTGGGAACCTAGTTGGTGCCAACGTCCTTATTGAAGAACTTAACAGAAGTGAAATTAAACCTTTTGATAAGATAGACTCTAACCGCTTGAAAAAGATCTTGATATACAACGATCTCAATCTAGGCACTATTATTTCTGGTACTGTCGATAAAAAGAAAAAGACAGAAACATATGGTCAATACTTTGCTCGTGCATCTAAAAGTCTTGCAGGTAAAGATCTCATGACTCCTACAAAAATTAAGCACGATCCAAAAGCTGATCCAAAAGAGATCAACAGAATTATGATCCAACGTGACCACGCAGGTAAGCATGGTGATGTGTATCCTAAGATTGACAAGGTCTATGATGCAAGTTTAGAGTTTCCAGAGTTCTGGGAATTCCGTAAAAAGAAGCCGTTGGATGGATCAGTTGTTCCTGCATATCACGGAACAGGCGGCATTGGTGCTGGTATGGTTCTGCGTTACGGATTTAAGATTATCAAAGCGTCTGATCCATCTGTTACTGGACGTATGCTTGGGGATGGTATTTACGTCTCCAACAAGATTGATAAAGTTACTCAGTATGTTTCTAACAGTGGTTACTCAAGAAAACATGGCCAAAAAGGTTACTTGTTTGAAATGGATACCAACCTTGGAACAAAAAATGTAGACTATCGTGTTGCTGGGGTCGATGGCCGTGATGGTATCCGTTCTCCAGAATGGTGCCTAGTCGATGCAAAAGCACAAATCCGTATTGTAAAAGTGTACGAAATTACCAACATTTCAAAAGTAGATGTTGACAAACACCTCAAAGAAGGTGTACAATATAAGGGCTTGAAAGGCTTCAAGCAGCATTTGAAAGAAGAAGTTGTGCAAGATCTAGGTAACTCCACGAGTTTCATATTCCGCGATGGTATGATTCCAATTGTAAACTATGAAACATCGGCCGTCAGCTATGTTGATTTCGAAGAGGCTTTGTCAAAGAAGCTGATCACAGAAGATATGTTTGACGTCTCTGCTCAAGGTCCTGTGATTGTGTTTAGAAACGCTTCAGAGCAACTTGTCATCGACGAACGCTTCGCTTCCCACATGGGCGGAGATGACCTACAACTTTACATCGAGCTGTTCAAAAGAAATATGGCTCCACAGTAAAAAAAGCTGTTGACTTTCACTGCAATACAGCGTATATTATATGAATGAATTAAGGATCGTTACAGCATCTTAAAGCTCTTAGAGCATTTGACTTGTAATCAAAAGGAAAGCCGCAAGGCACGATCCTGAATATACTATGAATCTTGGTTAGATTCAGCAAATCAAATCATATCAAACTAACCAGAAAAGGAATACACTATGTCTTTCGTGAATGCAGTTAAGCAGTCTAAGAACAAGGCAGTCGCTCGTACCGAGAACGGTATGAAGGCTCGTGCAACCTCTGCATCGCCTGTTCTTGACTTGTTCGGTATCATCGGCTCTGCCCGTGGTACTGACATCACCAAGCAATTCGCCGCTTCTCTCGTTGAGAATGTCGATCTTACTCTGCGTATGCTGCAGTGGGCTCGTGACATTCGTGAGGGTGCAGGCGAGCGCGCTACTTTCCGTAATCTGCTATCGGCTGTAGAGTCCACCGACCCAACTCTTGCTGGTAAGTTGATGCACAAAATCCCAGTGCTTGGTCGTTGGGATGATCTGTTCGCCTACAAGGACGCTACCAACCGTAATCAGGCGTTTGCTTTGATCGCGGAAGCTCTTGAGGCAAAGAATGGTCTGGCAGCAAAGTGGATGCCTCGTAAGGGTGCGGTCGCTGTTGAACTGACTCGTTACCTCGGTCTGTCTCCAAAGGCATATCGTAAGTTGATCGTCGGTTTGACCAATGTCGTTGAGACTCAGATGTGTGCTAAGGAATGGGAAGCTATCAACTTCTCGCACGTTCCTTCTGTCGCATCTGCTCGTTACCAGAAGGCCTTCGGTCGTAATGCAAAGGACTCGTACTCTGCTTACATTGCCGAATTGAAGAAGCCTCAGGCTGAGCGTGACCCTAAGGTTAAGATCAACGCTGGTGCGGTCTATCCGTACGATGTTGTGAAGTCTGTTATTAAGGGTAATGCAGCCGTTGCTGACGAACAGTGGAAGGCTCTGCCTAACTATGTTGGTGATGCAAAGGTTCTGCCTATGGTCGACGTCTCTGGCTCTATGGGTTCTCTGTGGTACTCCACTGGCAACCTACAGCCAATCGACATTGCTGTTTCCCTCGGTCTTTACTGTGCTAGCAAGAACACTGGTGCCTTCAAGGACCTGTTCTTGACCTTCTCTGGCTCGCCAAAGATGGAGCACTTGAAGGGCACTCTGTCTCAGAAGATGAAGCAGATGGAAAAGGCTCACTGGGATATGAACACCAATCTACACGCAGCTTTCGATGAGATTCTCAAGATCGCTGTAAAGGGTAAGGTTTCTCAGGACGACATGCCTGATATGATGCTGATCCTTTCAGACATGCAGTTTGATGCTTGCACTAAGTACGATGACTCTGCTATGCAGATGATTAAGCGTAAGTACAAGGATGCTGGCTACACTGTCCCAAAGATCGTCTTCTGGAACCTGTCAATGCAGGGTAAGGAGAATGGCAACACTCCAGTTAAGTTCGACAAGAACGGTACTGCGCTTGTTTCTGGCTTCTCGCCTTCCGTGATGAAGAGCGTTCTTGCAAATGACCTTGAGGACTACACTCCTTACAATGTCATGTTGAAGACTCTTATGAATTCTCGTTACGACCTGTAAAGGGTCGTAACTACCAAATTTGGATCATTACAGCAACAAAAGAGTCCAACCCGCTAAAAATAAATGCAAATAACTGAAAAATAGTTGTTGAGATTTGGTTCAAGAGACTATATATTACTCATATGGAACGGAAGTCAAGCGCAAGCATTGCTTCAATTCTGAAAGAGGTTCAAGCTCCGGCATTGGCCTTTGCTCTTTGACAATTTAGAAACAGAAGCAATTCTGTTTTCACATGCATCCTGTGAATGAGGGTAGGCCACCCAACACTTTGCGGACTACGCAGAAATGCTGGGGTGCATGTGAAAACAGAGTTTTGCGGGGTAGACTGGAGGTGGTTCCAGCGCGGTCTCATAAGCCGACTACATAGGTTCGATTCCTATCCGCCGCAACCAAATTACGGGAGGTTAACCGGACTGGGTCCGGACTCGCCTTGAAAGCGATGGGTACGGTTAGGAGCCGTATGGAGTTCGATTCTACCATCCTCCCGCCAAAGTTAAAGGATCGGTTCAGCAAACCAAAACGCTAAATCAATGCAATGATGTCTTAGCGGACAAAACGATCCTGTTAAAATTCGGGCTGTGTTATGGGTAACGGGTGATCCTTGCAAGATTGCTGTCAATGGGTTCGATTCCCATACGGTCCACCAAAATTGGTCATGTTGCCGTCAGGGAAGGCCCCAGACTGTCTATCTGGGAAGGCGGGTTCGAGTCCCGTCATGATCGCCAATATACGTTGAGTACTCAGTGTCGAAATCTCAACACCGAAGTGGCATACGACGTAAATCCACTTCACCCAATTACGGTCTGTTAGCTCAGAGGTAGAGCAACTCCTTTACACGGAGAAGGTCGATGGTTCGATCCCGTCACAGACTACCAATGCTGCCCATGTAGGCCAATCTGGTAGAGTCGCTGCGCTTAGAACGCAGATGTTGGGGGTTCGAGTCCCTCCATGGGCACCAAAAATTGCTAGCACGGAACTAACAGGCCCAGCCTACCAAATCAATTAGGGTGCGTCCGAAAGAACTAGCAATACAAATTACAAAAACTATAAAGGAGTAATACAATGACATTTTTAAAAGGTTACAGAACTGTTATTTTTAACGTTGCAACTATTTTAGCAGGTATTGGTGAACTATCAGGTTTAATTAATGTTGTTTCACCAGGAAGTGAACCAATTGTAATGCTGATTGTAGGCGCGGCAAACCTCGTATTGCGATTCTTAACTGACACTGCGGTTGGTGAATCTACTAAAGAATAATACTAATTTAGAATGTTTCAAACATTCTGTAAAATTAGTGCGAGTTCGAGTCTCGCCAAGGGCACCAATATTGGAGATGAGAACCAGAGGGGCTCTGGGACCGCCTGCTAAGCGGATCGTACGTGGTGACACGTATGGGAATCGTACTCCCCCATCTCCGCCAAAATAGCTGTTGACCTTTTGTCTAATAAATACTATATCATATAGGTAAAGCAAAGGGATCAACCATGACTGTATCGACCTTCACCTCGTTTGTTGTTTCTCTTTCGGAGAGTGCTGCCATTGAAGCAGCTATGCAAGCTAAGATCGACAAAGCGTTTGCAGAGTTGAACGCAAAGCTGATTAAGTCCGATCAAGAGTGGGCAGAGAGAAAGATCAAAGGCTTCCAGCCTCACATGAAGGAATGGGAAAATCAAAATCCTGGTCGTGATGCATGGAAGCGTCGAGGTGAGGCAGTCATCAACTACTGGGGCAGCAAAGCTATGATGAACCTGATTGCTGATCGTGGTCTTGCTGGTGGTCTTGAGAACATGATGAAGAACACCACAGCTTTGATCAAGAAGCGTGACACCCAAATCATCACAGCTCTGCGGAAGAAGAGCATTGACGGTATTCCTGACTTTGACCTAAAACACATGAGCGATGGTTATGAAGGTAGCTTCAAGGTTGGTGATCACAATGTTAACATCCGCACAATCGTTGCTGGTGGCTACAACATCCAAAGAATTCACAACAGAACGCTAATAAAAATAACATAAGCTGTTGACCTTTGTCGCAAGAGACCCTATATTAGGGGAGCAAGAGAGAAAAGGAATACATGATGTACACGTTTGATGGCTCTATCGTTTCGGATCTACACAAGGATGCCTACGGCTTCCGTCCTACGAGCACTTTCTGGGACCAGTGGAATGCTGGTTCGGATGCTGATAAGCAGCATATTTGGGACCACCTGCTTGAAGAGCTCGACTTCACTATCAACCACGAGTCCAACCAAAAGGTTGCTGCAATCAACTCATTTGAGCTAGAGATTGCAAACGCTCTTGACCTTGGAGCTTCTTCGCGTGATGTTGCTATCCGCTGGGTTGTTCAGTCGATGATGCTGACTGAGTTCGATCTATCGTATGGTGGCAGCCACATCTGCTACATCAAAGACCTGCCATACTCAATGGCACCGCTGTTCGACAATGCTATCAACTTCCTTATGAAAGAGGCTGCATAATGCAATTGCAAACCGTAACCGCTGGCCAACTGTGCTTTGGTATTCTTCAGAATGACTTTCATCGTCCGTTTGTCAATGGCAAAGCCAATCGTGACAACATCGAAGAGGCTATTACAGTCGGCATGTTGCGCAAAGAGCTTGGCTACGTTGATAAAGAAACTGTTGACCTTGCAATGGAGTTGGTTGACGATTTAATTGTCCTATATAAAGTAACGCAATAGAGAATGTTTCCTGATAGCTCAGTTGGTAGAGCGTTTGACTGTTAATCAAAATGTCCCAGGTTCGAGCCCTGGTCAGGGAGCCAATTATGATAAAGTATTTCCAGCGAGTGTTCATCGCCTTTAGCATTTTCTTAAATGCTCTTGTAGGTGGTAAGAACAATCAGACGTTAAGTGCAGGCCAATGGCAGCGAAAGCGTAAAAAACAACTTAACGTTGTATGGCTCGTTGATGGAATATTTTGGTGGGAAGAGAACCACTGCGAAGATGCTTGGATCAAGTGGCAGATAATTAATGATGCCATAGATAAGTACGATGGTGTCGCTGACCACTATTACAGCGGCGTCAAAAAGAAGAAGAAGAAAAAGAAATAACATCCGTGTGTAGCGCAGTCTGGTAGCGCATCTGGTTTGGGACCAGAGGGTCGGGAGTTCGAGTCTCTCCACACGGACCAAATATCTACTCGAAAATTAGATCGTGCATAAGAGTAGATTAGTAGTAACGATCTATGCTATAGTTGGATGTCGGCTATGGAAGAAATCAAATACTGACTGAGTATCGGAAGGTATAGGGCATCCCAATTTTTAGGATCAATTCAGCAACTCAAAAATTTCAATTTGGATTTGAAAATCAAGATGATCCTGTTAAACATGGTTCTATAGCATAAATGGAAATGCAAGCGCCTCTAAAACGCTAGAACGTGGGTTCGAACCCCACTAGGACCACCACTACATTTATAACGTAACAGAACCAGGGGAACATTCTTGAAAAGTTTTATTGGGTTCACTGAAGAAGTAACACCACACCCAGAAGTGATAAAGGCATATAAGAAAACTTTAGAAGCTGAAGATGCTGTGGGAAATCATTCATATAAAGCTACTAAAGCTGCTGTTACAAGAGCTAGTAACAATTTATCTAAGGCCATTAAAAAACATCATGGTGAATTAGACTCACAATCTAATATTGCCCTTCGTACAAAATTACAAAAAATGGTGTAATACAATGAAGCGATAAAGATCTTGACCTGGCTTGAAATGTGATATATACTAAATAAGAATTAGGATGGATACTGCAACCAAGAATTTGATCACTTGTGATCTTTCATGTAGATGGTTAGATAGTACATTCAATGCACACACAGACCATCCTGTAATAAACTTGTGAAGTGCGAATGTATGAAGCTACCTACCAAACATTAGGTAAACGCCTTCTGGGGCTAGATGTGACAGCTTGGAGAGACAAGCAAACATATTGCGGGTGTAGCTCAGTGGTAGAGCGCTATCCTTCCAAGTTAGATGTCGAGGGTTCGAACCCCTTCGCCCGCTCCAAAAATTCTGCTCCTAAAGCATTGATGGCGATGCAGCGGATTTGTAACCCGCAGAATCTGGTTCGATTCCGGATAGGAGCACCAAACTTTCATTATTAGGAGTCTCAATGGCATACTGGGGTTATCACGCAATGTTTGATTGCGCTGCTTGTGACAAGGATATGATCACTAGCAAGGCAAATGTTTACAATTTTATTAAAGAACTTGTTCCTGCAATCGACATGGTAGCTTTTGGTGAGCCAATGATCGAGCACTTTGCTACTCATGCCGCTGACAAAGCTGGTATTAGCTTCTGTCAAATGATTGAGACAAGCAACATCAGTGGTCATCTTGTAGATGCTAACGGTGATGCATACATTGACATCTTCTCTTGCAAGCCCGTTGATATTGGTATTGCTCAAGACGTCATTGACAAATATTTTAAGCCAAGTAAAGTTCGAGTCAACTTCTTGACTCGCAGCGCTGGCTAATCCAGTTGTATATAACGAGTATTGCCCCACAGCTTGCTGTGGGGTTTTTTCATATCTGGAGTAATGATGTATAATTTAGATCAATTGGTTGCATGGGTTGATTTGTCAACGTATTGCAATGCTGCCTGTCCACTATGCCACAGAACCAATCCTGTAACTCTTGAAAAAGCAGATTGGTTGCCGTTGGTTCAGTGGTCGTTAGAACAATTTCAACAAGTATTTCCAGTTAGCTCAATGCATCAGTACAAGCAATTTCAGATATGTGGAACGTGGGGCGATCCTATGATGAACAAAGATGTCTTGGAAATCATTCAGTACATCCTCCATACCAGTGACTGTTCAGTATCTGTTGACACAAACGGATCAATGCGTGATCCTGACTGGTGGTGGAAGCTCGGCGCCGTGGGTGGTCAGCGTTTGAATGTAACATTTGCAGTTGAGGGCATAACTCAAGAAATGCACTCGCACTATCGTCAAAATACAAACTTGGATAGACTGCTTGATAATATTGAAGCATACTGCTCAACTAAAGCTCGAGCACATGCTAAGGTTCTTGTATTCAAGCACAATCAAGATTATTTACAACAGATTGAAGCCATGCTACGCTCTCGTGGATTAAAACAGAAGGTAATATTTCAACAAGCGGATAGGTTTGACACTGGACCAACCTTTCACTTTGCACAGTCTAAATATCTAGAACAGACAACAGATAGATCAGTGCGGCCATCAATTAAAAAATCGCAACAAGGGATCTCAAATGCCAATTAAGTGTCGATGGATTGAAAAGAACACCTTTGTTGTTAATCCTGATGGGCAAGTGCTTCCATGTTGTTATTTTGCAAATGTTGTCTATAATAAGACCCACAAAAAGGGAATACTAGAACAATATGATCAACAGAAAGATCAGCTAAATGCTTTCAATCAACCAATTACTGAGATTTTAAAATCTGAATGGTTTACTAAAACTTTGCCAGAGTCTTGGGAAGACTCAGCAACAACTCCAACAGTATGTAGAAAGTGGTGTAACAATGCTACCAATTAAAAAAGCTGTTATTGAAGTATGCGGAGCTTGCAACTATTCATGCAAGATGTGTCCGCACTCGTTTGATGGTGGCAGAGAGCGACCTTTCAGACAGATGATGAATTATCAGATGTTTGTCAACATTCTCGATCAACTTGTTGACTCTGAGGTACAAGAGATCTATCTTGAAGGTTCTGGTGAGCCTGGAATGAACAAGAAGCTGCCAGATTTCATCCGTGCTGGAACAGAGCGTGGATTCAAGATGTCGTTTATCACTAACGGTTCAAAGATGACTGGGCAGTTCATGCGTGACGTTGTCGATGCTGGATTGCACTTTGCACGGTTCTCTGTCACTGGATATGATCCTGAGACATACAAGACGTGGATGAGCGAAGATCTGTTCAACTACGTCCGCGACAATGCCAACGAGACAATCGACTACATTGCATCCAGTGGTTCTAAAGCATCTATTGGTTCTTACCACTTGATCATTGATAACGACAACATTGAGTTTGAGGTTGACAAGTACATCGACAACTGGGTAAACAAGGTCCCAGGAATCAAAGCATCTATTTGGAAGATGCACAACTGGTCTGGTCTGTACGATGAAGTGACATGGCGCAAGCGACCAGCTAAGCGATCATGTGGCCGTCCATTCTCACCCGACATTATCATTAGAGCAGGTGGCAACGATGGAAAGCAAGGTGCAGTTGTTCCATGCTGTATGGTGCTAGGGCAGGACAGTAAGGCTGTTCTAGGACACGCTTCTGAGCAGACTCTAGAAGAGATTTGGTATGGTGAGAAGTATGAACACTTGCGTGAGATGCATCGCCAACATCGCTTTGATGAGATTGACTATTGCAAAAACTGTGATATGTTATACGAAGCTCCAGAGAGCTTGGTGTGGTCAAACTTCGACACTAGCTACCATGTTCTGACAGGTGGGTTGTTTGACATGAGAGAATATAGAAAATGATCACCGGATTATCTTACGGTTTTCATGACGCAGCAATTGCTACAATAGATGGCACTAAAATAATTGAATGTCATCATGCCGAACGTTTTTCAAGGATTAAAAATGACCGACATCTCTGGAGTGGTTTTAATATTGTTGGCGAGACAGCTTACTACGAACGACCATTTCTAAAGAACACTCGTCGGTTGTTTGCTGGGCAGTCTTGGGCTAAGAAGCCTGAGCACGACCATTATGTCCCACACCACTGGTCTCACGCGGCTGCAGCATATTATACTAGACCATTCATTGAAGAACCTGTATGCGTCGTTATCGACGCAATTGGTGAATGGGATACTGCGTCAATTTGGTGGAACAAGAAAAAGGTGTGGTCGACGAGGTATCCTCGATCTCTGGGACTGTTGTATAGCGCTATTACTGACTATGTTGGTCTAAAGCCTATGGAGGATGAATACATCTTGATGGGGATGGCTGCATATGGCAAACACAACTTTACGTTACAGTATGCCATACAGGATCTGTTAAGGACTAATTTGCACAAGGGGTGTCGTTGGGCCTACAAAGAGCTTGGTCAAAATTACAACGACCTTGCCGCAACCGTTCAAACTGTGCTGGAAGAAAAGATTATTGAGATCATGGCAATTGCTCGTCAGTATTCCAACTACTTGTGTTATGGTGGTGGAGTTGCTCTTAACTGTGTAGCCAACTCAAAGATCCGACCAATGTTTAAAGAGATGTGGATCTTTCCTAGTCCTGGCGATAGTGGTAGTGCATTGGGAGCTGCAGCAGCAATCAATAACCAAATGTTGGATTGGCAGGGTCCTTATCTTGGTTACAACATCGACAGAGAAATTAATCCAAAAGAAGTAGCACAACACCTCGTTGAACATAGCATATGTGGTGTTGCTAATGGTCGTGCAGAGTTTGGACCTCGAGCTCTAGGCAATCGTAGTCTGCTTGCCGATTGTACACTGCCAATCAACGATACAGTTAACACAATCAAAAAGCGTGAGAAGTTTAGACCGTTTGCTCCTGCAATATTATCAGAGTATGCTGATAAATATTTTGAAGGGCCGATGAATGAATACATGCAGTTTGTTGCCAAAGCAAAACATGATTACAGATCTGTTACCCACGTTGATGGTACATCTCGAGTTCAGATAGTAAAGGCCAATTGTAAATCTATATTGCGGCCAATTCTCGAAGAGTATTACGAGCTAACAGGCTGTCCAATGCTATTAAACACCAGTCTAAATATAAAAGGTCAGCCTTTAGTAAACGACCGGAATGACGCAGAGGCTTTTTCAAAGATGAACCGTGTAAAGGTGTTTTAAGATGAGTTACTTATTAGCTGCAGGTGATAGTTGGACTGACTATAAGTTTAAGTCTGTCATTGACCCAAATGTCGATTGCTCTTTTACCAAATGGCCAGAGTTGCTTGGTGTCAAAATGGGTATCGACAAAGTTGTAAATGTTGGAAAATCTGGTGCAGCTAATAACTACATATTTGAAAAGTGCTACAATAGTATAGTTAAGAATATCAAAAACCCACCTAAGGTTGTCTGCTTGTTACTTACTCGTTGGGATCGTGTTTCTGTTTTTGATTACAACTTAGATGTCTATAATAAGTTAACTATAAAGAATATGGAGCGGCTGGGTAAGTTGCCTCCAAATAAACTTCATTGGCATGAGATGGTAACTAAAACTCCTGGTCGTTTTGCATTCATTGAAGACTTGTGGAGTAACCATCTAACTATTGAAAACATTGTTGATAACACGTTGCGAGACATTTGGGTATTTCAAACATTCTGCAACACCCATAACATTAAGTGTGTAATAATACATGGTCTTAAACCACTTCGCTGGACTAGAGAATGGGATTCAGAACTATACAACCACATTAGACAAAGTGCCAATGATGAGCGGCTGAGCAAGGTAGTAAACTATATCAAATATATGACGGAATCGCCATACTTTTCCCAACTAGATACAGAAACTTTGCCAGGGTTACCATTTTTTCATGAATTGGGTGGGTGGGATATAGAATCGGACTGGTTAGAAAACAACCGTCATGAATATATGCTAATACCTGGAGTAGACCGTCATCCTAATGGTCTTGGACATCAAGAAATTGCCAACATTTTTTACAGGGAGTGTAATCAAATATATGGTAAAATTATTTAAACGCTACTTGCTTCTTGCAAGATTATACTACAACATTAGGTTCAAGAAGAGTAAACCAGATTTGATGTATATCTACGAGGACGACGATCAGTAGCGTTGCCTTTTTGATCTAGATACTATATCGTGTTATTACAGAAGGGAAACACAGGTGTAATCATGTTCACTGATCATCAAGTTGAAGAAATTGTTGAATTGCTCGCTAGCTTGGACAAGACTTCGCGAGTGTATCTTGGTTGCGACTCAGTTCGTTACCGTAGAAACAATGCTAACTGGGCTCGCTACGCAACTGTTGCAATCGTTCACATGAACGGTAACAATGGCTGCCGAGTGTTTCACAACATCTCGCACGAACCAGACTACGATGTTAAGAAGAACCGTCCAAAAGTTCGTATGATGAACGAAGTTACAAAGGTTTGTACTTTGTACAACCAATTGATTCCATTCATCGATGAGTACAATGTTGAGATCCACCTCGACATTAACACAAACCCAAAGCACGGTTCAAGCTGTGCTGCTACCGAAGCTGCTGGTTACGTTCTTGGTATGACTGGTGTTGAGCCTAAGCTCAAGCCAGAAAGCTGGGCTGCTAGCTTTGGTGCAGATGGCATCGCACATGGCCGTGGTATGAGAGAGGAAGTATAATGGTGTATCTTACAGTAGACGTTGACGTTGACATGAATGAGTTTTGTGATGATGAGTTGATCTCAGAACTCGAACGTCGTGGTTGGTTTGTGGGCTCTGAAAAAGGTTGGGAGCCAAACGAAGAGTTGACCGAGGACGAGATCACAGCTATACTTGACAAGTTCCAGATGTCTCTGCCTGGGACGACTGGTTATCAAATCTATGAGAAGCTGAGGAAACAATGACACTAACACGACTGATTGGTGACATTCATGGTGCTGTGAATGACTACAAGACATATGTCATTGACAAGTTTGATGGTCCTACAATTCAGATTGGCGACTTCGGCATTGGCTTTGGTCAAGGCGACTATTGGCTAAAATCTGTATCTGAATTCCACAAGTTGGGTGGGCATCGGTTCATTCGTGGCAATCACGATTATCCTGCATTGTGCAAGACTATGCCAAGTTGTATTGCTGATGGCACTGTTGAGAACGATGTGATGTTTATCGGTGGTGCTTGGTCGATTGACAATCCAGACGCACCTCCTGGTTGGTACAAGCGCACTGAGAACTACGATTGGTGGGCTGATGAAGAGTGCACTGATGAAGAGTTTGAGCGGATGCTGGATGTCTACAGCACTGTCAAGCCTCGCGTTATGATCACTCACGATTGTCCTCACAAGATCGCTGGTCATATGTTCTGGGACAGTGGAATCTTGAAAGGCCCTCGATATCCTAATCGTACTGGTGACTTCCTGCAGAAGATGTTTGACATCCACCAGCCAGATGAGTGGTATTTTGGACACTGGCACAACTCGATGCAATACAAGCATGGCCGTACAATGTTCCGGTGTATTGGGATTCTTGATTATGCGGATGTTGAGCTTTGAGCCTTGAGGCATTCTTTGGTGAACCAACTCCAGTTTGGGGCAACCCAGTTGAACGTGAAGTGTGGCGACGGATTAGGTTATCTGTCGCTGCATACGCTTATGAGTATCTTGATGAGTCGATTATGTCAGATGCTGAGTTTGATAAAATGTGTCGTGAAGTCGATTTAAAGATTGACACTGGCAACAAAAAGATGGACAATTTCTTCAAGAAACACTTTGATCCATCTACAGGTCAATGGATTCGAAAACATCCTGAAATCAAAAAGATTGCAGATCGTTATGAAAGGTATCACAAGAAATGAAGACGATTAACATTCTGGCACTTCTGGTGTCGCTGTCACTGTCAGCAGTCGCTGCATATTACTCAATCATTGGTCTGACTGCA
>Ga0181349_1000537_pt1 | contig 16276 bp, 25 predicted proteins | sample Su13VDMM110SD_FD_130106 | JGI IMG/M metagenome (GOLD analysis project Ga0181349, IMG submission 130106) | Freshwater viral communities from Lake Michigan, USA - Su13.VD.MM110.S.D | ecosystem: Environmental > Aquatic > Freshwater > Lake | place: USA: Michigan | collected 2013-07-16 | reverse complement strand
TGGGAGACCTAATGCTGTGGGATTCATTCAGTTATAACATCTCAGTGACAACTTTCCATCAATTGGCAGGTGCCAAGGTAGAATATCTACAACGCGACAAGGTCAAGCAGACAGGCAACTATCTATTCACCCTGGATTGGTCAGAGGGCGACTTCAATGAGCTACATTTTGGTTATGCCAACAAGCCAGACCAACACAAGTGCGGGCACGTGATACAGATGTCCAACGGCAACTATGCCATACAGCCCAACAACCGCACCAGATTCTTTGACAGCAACATGGGAGTGGACTGGAGCAAGCCGCCCGTGATCAACAGGCTGGTCAACACACACACCTGGAGCGTGGAGGACGAGCCCAAATGGACCACTGATGAACGAGAAGTGGGCCAATACGACTACGACTACAAGGACACTGAAAAAAAGTAAATAAGGTATGAATCGTTTTGAACGCAATCTCCTTAAAAGAATAGACACACTGACCAAACGATCCATCCTATTGCAAAAGCAATTGATGCGAAGCAAAAAGCAAAGGGTCTGCATAGAAAACATCATGCTGTGGATCAAATTGATCACAGTGGTTGGATCCCTCTTACTGGTGCTGTGGAGCATCAGCAATCATTTCTTTACAATCAAATAATACTGTATAAATAACTGCATTACGAGGGTATATCCTGCCCTTGTTCAACTAAAAAGGAGAAACACACGATGAGTGATATATCATTGCAAGCCACTAAAGACGTTGCTACTGAGGCAACTACAGAAGGCTCTAAAAATAATCCATCTCAGGTCGCTGAATCAACCAGAGTTTATACCCAAACGGAATTGGATGCCATTGCCGCTGAAGTTAGAAGAAAAACTGAAGCTAAGATTGCAAAAAAATACGAAGGTGTAGATGTTGAGGCATATCGTTCTTTGGTCCAAAAAGATGAACAATTAAAACTTGAGGAACAAAAACGTAAGGGTGAGTTTGAAAAGATTTTGAAAGAAACTGCTGATAAAGCACAACTAAAAATCCAAACTTTATCCAGTGAATTGGCTAAAATCAAAGTGGATGGAGCATTAATAAATGCCGCATCTACCAAGAAAGCTATCAATCCAGATCAGGTTGCAAGACTTGTTAGGGATCAAGTTAGAATGTCAGAAGCTGGTGAGGTTGAGGTCATAGATTCAAAATCTGGACAAGTGAAATACACTGAAACTGGTGACCCCATGACGATAGATGGATTAGTAAGCGAATGGCTTAAAAGCAATCCACATTTTGTCACAGCAGGTCCAGCTGGTGGCGGCAGTAAATCAAACACATCACCTGAAGGTGCCAAAGAAGTTGACGTCAGCAAGTTAGATCTAAACAATCCAGCGGATAGGGCGGTTTACAAAAAACTTCGTAGGAATCTATTCCAAAAGTAGTTTATTGTAAGTCAAAATTAACTTTACAATAAGGAGTAAAAGATGGCAACTTCATCTTTAGGCCCAGCAGGTTTATCCTCGCTGGATACAGCGTTGTTGACGAATGTCTTGAACGAGGCAATCTTCACAGCACAAGAAAAATCAATAGCAGGCAACGTGTTTAGAGTATATGACTTCTCTGGACAACCAGGATTAACAGTCCAGGTGCCTGTGTACCCATCAATCACGGCATCAGCACCAACACAAGCACAAGACTTGGATGGTGAGTCAATGGATGTGACATCAGTCACGATCACTGCATCTGAAATTGGTGCGAGATTGGACGTGTCAGACCTTTTAGCGGAATCAACTGCTAGAACTATGGCATCAGACGTGGGAGTAATGTTAGGATCAGCGATCGCAGAAAAGATTGACACTGATGCTTTCTCACTCTTCACAGCTGGAAACATCACTACCAATTCTGTTGGTAGTGGACAAGATGCACTAACACCAGCAACATTGTTAGCCGCTGTCTACAAGTTAAGAGGAGTGAACGCTCCAACTGACGCGGACGGTGACTACTTTGCTGTGCTACACCCAGGTCAAGCATTTCACTTGACTAAGGCGTTGTCCACTGCAGGTTTTAACACATCTGCCAATGCGATATCTACTGTAGGTGATAATTTAATCAGTTCATCTGCCTACTTAGGTAAACTTTTTAATGTGAAAATATTCATGAGCTCAGTTATTGCTGATGAATCAACCACAAACACATTAGGTGCAGTATTTTCACCAAGTGCGTTTGGTCACATCTTAAAAAGAAACATAAGATTGGAAACCCAAAGAGACGCTTCAGCTAGAACCACAGAATTCGTGGCTACTACTGCAAGAGGTAATGCTGTGTTAAAACAGAATTATGCTTGTCTTGTAAACGGAACCAGAGTCATATCATAATTTCAACATTATTATTTGACAGGAGAGAGGCCCTTAACTGGGCCTTTCTCGTTTATACAATAAATAAAAGCAATCAAGTAGGACTTGATCAATAACATAAAGAAGGACTTTTATGCCACAATTTGCAACAGACTCAAATCTGTTAGAGTACGAGCCGCAGATCAAGGAATTTGGAATCCAAGAATTCAGCGACTTACATCAACAAACATACGATGACATCATAAGGCTATTGAACATCAGATGGTGGCCCACCACTCGCTACGGCAAGCTGGACATATCTGTTCTCAGTGGCTCAAGTGTGAAACTGGAAGAGGGCAAACTTCAGGCCAGTCAATTTGAGCGTGCCGCGGTGTATCATGTGTTGGCCCTTTACATATATCCCAAGCTATCTACCTTTGATCCAGCGGGTGATGTTTTCAGAGAAAAAATGTCCTATTACAAGAACAAGTTTGAAGAAGAATTCAATTTGATACTACAGGTTGGTGTCAATTATGATCTTGACAGTTCAGGCACATTTACTGATTCTGAGAAGAAACCCTACTATCATAGACGATTGCAGAGATAATGTCAGCCAGAGAAGATATAGCAATAAACATAACCCAGCAATTACAGAACATGACCAACCCAGCACCTGGTTTGGTGTCAAGGAAGTTCTTTGATGTGGCCAAGCTGGCCATAACACAATTTCCAGCCATACTGGTGGTGACCACCAATGAGGACAGGGAAGACGTCAGCATGGACCTGCGAAGGAGCACCACCCAATATGTGCTGAGATGCTACGTGAGGGGACCAGAGCTGGACACCCTGAGAAACGAGATAGTTGAGAGGGTTGAAGAGATACTAGAGACACAGCGAGGCAGGGCAGTGACCTTGGCCTCCACGGGCATACACAACGTGACCACGAGGGTATCTAACGTGCAGATTGTTGAACGTGAGATCCCGCTGGGTGAAGTGGTTGTCACGGTAGATGTCCTATACACCTACAAGAAAGGTGTTTTATAATGAATTCCGCAGTCTTGAGACCGCGAAATATTGGTGACACCAAGCCAATCAGTGATCAGAATAGATTGCCATATAAAATGGTAGTTCATGCTGATGTAATAAAACAAGGTGTTCTTGGTGGAACACACAAACAGGAGGCCAAATAAATGGCAACAAACACAACAGCATACACTGGCGAGAACGGTGTGATCAAGTTCATTGGAGCAGACTCCACTGAAGTTGCGGTGGCTAGCGTGAGGACTTTCAGCGTAGAGCAAGAAGTCCAAGCAATTGAGAGCACCGTTATGGGAGCAGGAGCGAGATCATATATTCCAGGACTGAGACAATATTCTGGATCTATGGATCTTTACTTTAGAGACGATGACGCAGGGCAGAGAAACTTGGTAAGTTTTGCCAACGGTGGTGGATCAGAAGGATTGGGTTCAATAGAACTTTTCCCATCTGGTGAGACCACAGGACAAAAACTTGCTGGCAATGTGGTGATCACAAATTTTGCAATCACCGCAAATTTTGATGGTATGGTTGAAGCTACGTGCTCATTCCAGGGCAGTGGTGCTTTAACGATAACCAACATATAGCATGATCGCGGTGCGATTCAATTCAGCTCTGGTAGTCAATAATTTAAAATTGGCTGTGGATGGAGAGATTCGTGGAGCGACTGATGAGTTATTGACCATTGTCAAGAGGCGCAGTCCAGTTAGGTCTGGGCAGTTCAAGCGTACCTGGAGCAAGACAGTGACCAAGGACACGGCAAGAGTATCTAACCCCCAACCATATGGCCAAAGGTTAGAAAGTGGATACAGCAGACAGGCACGCAAAGGTGTGGCTGCACCTGCTATACAGGAAGTGATAAAAAATAGAAAAAATAGGAGAATAAAATGAGTATAACGGATAAGATAAGCCAACATTGGCAGACTGCCATTGCGGGTGAAATGGAAAAATACCATTGTAAGGAATGGAATATTGACATCTATTTTAGGAAGACACACTCTTTCAAAGACGAAGCCAAGATTGTTGAATACGCAAGTAAGGGACAAGTGGTTGAAGCTTTGGTTGAGACAATCTTGATCAAGAGCAGAGATGCCCAAGGCAAGAGATTGTTTGTGGACGCAGATAGAATCAGATTGATGCAAGAAGCTGATCCAGCGGTGATAATCAAGATCGCCACTGCCATCAACAATGCCAAACTGGAAATACCTGCTGAGGTAGCCGCAAAGGAGTAATAGCCAGTGCGGAACTGAGATTCATTATGACTTTGGCCAACAGGCTGCACAAGTCTGTCAAAGAGATAATGGAGATGACCACACTGGAATTGTCTCTGTGGGCTGGCTACATGGAGGCTGAAAACAAGGAGCGGACGAAAACGATGCAGGCGCAAAAAAACCAAGCTAGGAGACGCTGATGGCTTCATACCCTTTAGGTATTGACGTCGTAGTACGGGGCCTATCAGGACTTACACAGGTCAATAGGCAACTGAACACCATTGAGAAGAGTGGAGCCTCACTGTCTTCTACCTTGCGATTGGTGCGTGGAGCATTCATAGCATTGGGAGGCACCGCTGTCATAGGCGGATTGATACAGGCCGCCGCCCAGACACAAAGAACACAGATAGCTCTCAACGCATTGACGGGTTCATTGGCCAAGGGGGCGCAGGCATTTGACACTGCCGCGGCTTTCGCCAAACAATTTGGATTCGCCCAGGCAGATGCTGCCAAGGCCGCACAGGAACTGTTGCGTGTTGGTGGCGCAGAACAACTCAATCAAAATTTAAAACAGGCAGCGGCTTTATCAAGATCGCTGGGCATTGACCTACCCAAGGCAGCAGGAGAACTGACCAAGGTCAAAGAAGGAACCATCAGCGCCAGCAAAGACATCACAGAATTTTTCAACATTAAATTAGGCAAGGAACTCACTGACAAGATCAAGGACAACAGCATAGCTTCTGCTGATGCCATCAAATTGTATCTTGGCGCAGATTCAGATGCCATGATGGCTGCCAGGGCTGGTGCTGACAGCATTGACGCCGCCTATGCCAACCTAATGGATAGTTTCAAGAAACTGGGATTGGAGATCACAGGCACTGATTTCGCAGGCAACCTAAATGGTATAACCAAGGCAGTGGAAGGCATCACCAAGAGTGTGGCATTGTTAGAGTTGGCATTTGGTGCATTGTTATTGGTGATTCCAGGTGGTGGTATTTTAAGAATTTTAACGGGCATTGGTCTGGTATTTGACAGCATAAGACGGTCAATCAAAGACATAGGCAAAGGCATGAGTAATTTCACGGGTTCAGTGGATCCATTGGCTGATGAGATGAGTGCGGCCGCCACAGAAATGAACAACATTGGCAAGGAGACAAAGAAAACCAGTGATGTCTTGAAACCTATGATCAAAGAAGTCAATTCAGACTTCATGGATTTCTTGCCCACCTTGGGCCTGACCAATCAGCAATTGAAACTACAGGCTGAATTGGTAGCAAAGTTGAACAGTGTGTATGGACAGATTGAATATGGTGCATTGGAAGCATTCAAGAAAATCAGTGCAGAAGGAAATAATTTGGCCAAGGTCACGGAAGAGGTGGTGATCAAGGGTTTCAAAGATCTAGAAAACGCCGCCATATCCGCATTCACTGCCATGATCACGGGAGCCAGGACAGCCAGAGAAGCTGGCGAGATGTTGGGCAAGACCATCATCAACATGATCGTGGAGAGCCTATTGAGATTATTTTACACCGCCTATATATTTCCCTATATCAAAAAAGGTTTTGACATGGTCACTGATAGCGTCAGGGGCACCAAAAATGAAGTCAACAGTTTGAATGCATCGCTTTCTACCAACATAGCACTGTCACAGGCAGCGGCAGCGGCAGGTGGTGGTGGTGGAGGAGGAGGTGGAGGTGGGGGATGGCTGGACACGGCATTGACCATCGCTTCATTCTTCTTTGCCAAGGGTGGTGCGGTCAAGGCGGGTGGATTGGAATTGCCAGGATTGCAAACAGGAGGCATGGCGTCACAGGGCAGGGCACCATACATCGTGGGAGAACAGGGACCAGAATTATTTGTGCCCAACAGCAATGGTTATGTGTTCAACAATCAAGACACACAGGGCATGATGGGTGGCAGCAAGAACGCCACTGTCAACTTCAACATCAGCACGGTGGATGCTCGTGGCTTTGATGATCTTTTAATGTCAAGGCAAGGAATGATAGTAAATATCATAAACAGGGCACTTAACGACACAGGACAAAGGAGTCTAGTATAACACAATGAGCGGAACATTTCCCACAGCAGGTTTTACCACATTGAATTGGCAGAGCAACACATTGTCAAAAACTTCAACCTCCATCAGCGGCATAACCAAGAGGGTGCGGACAGGCAGCCAATATTGGTCATTCACTTTGAGATCACCCGCATTGTCCAGAGATGACTTCATGGATATCTACAGTTTTATCATACAACAGGATGGACAATTTGGTTCATTCACCGTGGTGCCGCCAACCATTGGCAGCACAAGGGGCACCGCATCAGGCACCATCACAATCAGCGATGATTATAAGGCTGGCGTGACCATTTGCAGGAGCACGGGCGGCAGCGGCCTACTTAAAAAAGGTGACTTGATAAAGTTCAGCAATCACGACAAGGTCTATATGCTGACCGCTAACATTGACCTCAACCAGACAGATTCCACTGAGGACGTGATACAAATTTATCCATCCCTCACAACCGCGATAACTAACACAACTACCGTGAGTTATAACAACGTGCCTATCTTAGTGTTTTTAACTACTGACCAGCAAGGATACACCGCCAATGCGGATGACACCTTCAACTATGAAATTTCTGTTAGAGAGGACATCTAATGGCGAGGGATATTACCACGGCACTTCAGACCAAACTGGATTCCAACCGTGTTTTTGTTGCTGACCTCATAGAAATACATCTACCCACCACTCTATATTTTACCACGACCAACGTCAACTTGCTTTTTAATTCAGATTCAGCCCCAGACAGCGGCGACAACACCTACATCGCCCAAAATCAATTTTTAGGCTATGGAGAAATTCAAGAAAGTTCTGACCTCAGGGTTGGCTCATTGCAAATCACTTTCACCGCAGTTGATCCCACCATGGTGGCAGTAATCCTCAGCAATGATTACATCAACAGGCGAGTGGTCATCTATCGTGCCATATTGCAAGATGATCTGTCATTCACTTCAGATGACGTGTATCTGATGTTTGATGGCTACATATCTGGTTATAGCATAGAAGAGACAGGAAGCACTGCTACCATTGTTTTGACCTGTGCCAGCCAGTTCGCAGACTTTGAGAGGACCAACGGCAGGAGGACCAATCCAGCATCACAAAATCTTTATTTTCCCAATGATCGTGGAATGGATTTCTCTCCGCAGATTGTCAAGGACATACGCTGGGGTAAATTGTAAATGAAGGTCGCACGAACACTCACGCCCAAGGACATCAATGCCCTGTTGGATCTTTCCTACAAGGCAGTGTTTGAGCGCGGCTTGGTGGGCACGGATTTCAACAAACAAAATTTTAATTTTCAAGTCAAGAATCTATTGATCAGTGCTGAATTCAAGTCTTTTGGCTTGTTCGTTGGGCATACATTGATGGGTTTCGCAATAATCAATTGTTTCTCTCTGCCATGGAGCATGACCAAAAAATGTTTGATATATCTTCTACACCTGGATCCACACAACAGGACTCTGGAGAACTATCAGATATTACTGGACACAGTCACAGAATTTTGTGCTGAAAGAAACGTTCATCACATAGTGACCTGCGGCGAGGCTTATCTTTTAGATGAGCACAACAAACACAATTTTTTTATACAAAATAATTTCACACAACACGACACAGTATGGGAGAAGCAAAATGATAGTTAGAGAATTTGTAAGGAATGATCTGCCACAATGCCTTGAGCTGAACAAGATCCAACACAAGGAGAGCAATTTAAATCATCATTACCTGGACCTTAGGAAAATTGCCAACAGCTATCTCAACAGCATCAACAACGATGCCCTCAAAGTATTTGTTTTGGAGGAGCAGGGCCAGATCATAGGTTGCTGTGCCGTGTCGTTGCAACAATTTTTATACAATTATTCAACCTATGTGCATGATTGTTTCTATTACGTGTATCCTCAATTTAGAAAAGGCAGGACGTCCTTGTTATTGTTCAACGCCGTGAGAGAATGGGCGGTGAAAAATGGAGCTCTTGAAATCCATTTTAATTATGCCCACGGGGCCAAGTACGGCAAGGTTGAAAAATTTTTAAACAAACTGGGTTATAATAAATGTAGTGAAAACTACAGGAAGTGGGTGTTGTAATGGGCGGACTTGGAGACATCATTGAAAAGGTGGTTGGCGGGATAGGTGACCTCATAGGCGGAGTGGTCCAGGGCATCACCAGTATTTTTGCATCACCGTTTGGCCCCAAGGTAAATCAGCCGCAATTTAGCGATGTTGACAGGGGTGAGATCCAGGGAGTTCTCGTCAACAAGGACAGCGCCATATCCAACATACCAGTGGTATACGGCACCAGGATGGTGGGTGGCTGCAGGGTTTTTGTCAGCACTAATGGTACCAGCAACCAATACATGTATCTGGCCCTTGTGCTGGCTGAGGGGCAGTGCGACAGCTACACCAGCCTCTTGATAGATGACACCACCGTCACATTGGATTCTTATGCCCACGGGGTAGTGGCCACACCGCCATCAGGCACATACAAAGACAAATTACAGGTGCAATTTTTTGATGGCAGGGATGACCAAGTGGCATCTTCAATATTGACTGGCGGCGCAGTGAACTGGACGTCAGATCACAAGTTGAGCGGACTGTGCTACATGGCATTTAGATTTGAATGGCTGCCACCAAAACCCACGCAGGAGCAGGTGGACAACAATCCATATCGCGGCGGCATACCAGACATCAAGGTGGTGCTCAACGGCAAGAAGATATTCAACGTGCTGACCGCATACAATCCCGCTGACTTTGGATCCTACATCTCCAAGCCTGGTGCTTGGACCGCGGCCACCAATCAAAGTCTAAGTTTTACAAGTTCTGGCACGCCCGCCCAGGGCTACACCATAAGGTTCAGCACCACGGCCGCCAGTTCTGAGGTCAGGGTGCGACATGCTCTCACCACTGAGTTGGTCAGTGAGGGTGGTTTGGACGTGGAAACTTCAGTGACCATACTGGACGACTCCAGCACCACGCTGGCCACTTTTACCAGAACCAAAAGCAAACGAAACACCAACATACGTAAACAAGTAATTGGTCTTGAGGACCCAGAAGTGTACGCAAAGACACCAGTCACTCTCAACATAGACGAGGTGGTGTCGTTGCCCACGGGCACCTATAACGCCGTGTTTGGCACCAACATCACCGCTGATGGAAATCTAATCACCAGCTGGGCCATGAATCTAGACATCAAGCCACCCACCGCTGACCGCTCCACTCTGTATGCCAATGAGACCACAGTTTTCACCAACAACCCAGTCAACGTATTGATAGATTACCTGAGGAACCCTCGCTTTGGCAAGGCACTGGACAATTCAGACATCAACTGGCTGTCTTTCAGGACCGCCGCGGCCCTGTGCGAACAGACGGTAAACTACACTGACAGCACCACGGGCAAGGCATTCACCTGCGACGCTGTGCTGGACACTGGCGAATCATTGATGAACAACGTGAGGAAAATATTGCAGGGATTCCGTGGCATGATGCCTTTCACCCAGGGCAAATATCTATTGAAGATAGAGCACGGCGGTGACGACAATGACATAACCGCCACACCATCTGATCCTGGCATCGTGCTGACCTTGCACGAAAACAACATAATTGGTGGTCTGCAATTACAGGGTGAGACCAAGGAGACCAAGATCAACAGGTGCAGGGTGACCTATGTGGATCCAGCGTCTGACTATCAGCCCAATGAGGTCATATGGCCAGAGGACGGCTCCAGCGATGACGTGCAGTTCTTGGCAGAGGACCTTGTGAGATTGGAGAAGCAAGTGGTCTTGGACACGGTCACAGTAAGGGAACAGGCCATACAGTATGCGGAGGTGTTCGTCAAGAGGACGAGACAGGCCCTGCTGATCACCGTCAACACTGACATATCAGCCGCCAACCTAACGGTGGGAGATCTGTTCAGGGTGCTCAACACCAACCTGGGACTGGACCAAGTGTTTAGATTGGTGCAGATCAGGATACAGCCCACTGGAGACATCACGCTGTCAGGGTTCCAGCACGTGCCGTCAACATATAATTTCATACCCAAGGACAACGACATAGTGAGGCCAGCGATCAACTTGCCAAATCCCCTGCTGGTGTCACCGCCCACTTCGCTGTCAGTGAGCTCAGGTGCCGTGCATAATCTACAGCTCAACACCGCTGCCTACATTGAGACCAACAACACCAATAGGAGGTTGGCCGTGAACTGGTTGGCCCCAAGCGATCCGTTCGTGAGCCGCTACGTGGTGCAGTATCGCCTCAGTGCGGATTCAGACTTTGAAACTTGGACCACGACGTCAGCCACCAGCACCTTCATAGATTTCGTGGTGCTTGGCAGCAATTATGACGTGAGGGTGGCAGCCATCAATTCCCTGGATCGCAGAAGCGAGTTCACCACGGTGTCAGCACACACAGTGGTGGCCTAGATGTTGAAGGAAAAATTCCTCAGTAGGCTCAGCAAATTGGGCACCTATTCCTGCCGCAGGCACAGGAGGAAGGGCAAACAAGCCAAGCAACATTCAGATGCCAGCTGGCATTCACGCTATGGCACCTGCCTGGACGGTGAGCATCATTTTTGTAATTTCATCATAGAACCACCCACGCTGTACCATCTGGTGTTGTTCAGCCGCAGGGGCGAGGTCAACGGCCAATCCGTGCGTCTGGGCAGTATATCGCACAGGCCTGGCAGGCCACGCGGGGTCAGGGGGTGCCATAGTGCGCCAAAAAATCAGTGACGCTGACCACTGGCAGCCTGAAGGGCTCCTGGCGGTCGCTCACTATCTGCACGCCCCGCTTGGTCATCCACTCCTCCATCTGCCTCAGTGCCCCGTTGGTGAATTTCCTGCGACCTGGAGCCCGCGGCAGCGCCTTGTCCCCGTGATAGATGTCATCATAGATGCTGATGGTGGTTGAGCCCCAGTCACAGCCCAGCACCCATATGCGTTGGAACCTCAGATGTATGGCCAGCCGCACTGCCATCATGCCTGAGTTCTGCACTGACTCGTGGCTGCTCCACACCACCTCGCCCCATCCGCCGCCCCTGTGCCCGTTCCTGCAGTAGTAAATGGCGGGAGGCGTCACGCTGACCTGTGTCTTCATCTGGTGATCAAAACAGCACACGTGGTCCACGGCCCTGTGCCTCTGTATGAAGTTGCAACCTATCTCAGTGAATCTCTTGGGCAGTTGGTGGAACTGGGTCACTGATGGTCCATTGAAGAACACGAGGCATTGATTCATTATGATTTATTTAATGTTGCGGGGGTGAGGACATACGAAAAGACGCAGTCTTTGAGTTGATCAACGCAAGTTGATCATTAAAGGCACACACAAGATGAACTGCGTTCATCTACTCAATCACTACGTGATTTCGTGTTTGCTTCGCTTTACTTTATGTAGATTGCTTTGCTCAGAATCCACCTGTGCAAAGATGGAGTCTGACTTTATGTGAGTTGCCCCACTCGTCATCCAGAAGCAAGACCAATTTGTGCGGGATCATACCAACCCTGTGTGCTTCGCTTTCTTTACACCAGGCAGTGTGGGCCTGGACAGCACAAATTTTTAGTCTGTTGCGATAACAACCTAATCGCTGATCAGTTATTTTTCAACCCTGATCGTGATATGACTACTATTTTCCTTCATCATTTCAAAGCCTGGTAATTGGGGGCCACCCTTGAGATTGTTTAAATTTTGCCTTTGATAAATCTGCCTAATGTTCTGCCATGCCTTCTGTCTTTGCTTGAGCCTTTATTGGGATTGATCTGGGTCGTCCAAGTGATAATTTTATCTAATTGATAAGGTTTTAATTTGGAAAAATCAGTGGTGCCATAATATTTTTGAGATAATTGAGCCATACGCATTCTTAATGAATAATGCTTAGGACTGGATTGTATTGTGGATGATATAGTTTTAGACCAATTGTTGTAGTTTGCCATAATCACAAGTATATATGTCATCAACAAAATACACAACATCTTTTTGAGTTTACCAAACGATAAGTAAATTTGGAAATTGCTCAAAGCCATTTGACAATTTCTCCTTTGCGAAATGGGTTGGAGATTCCATCAGGCATATCCTCTCTCGCCCATTTCCTTATGTATTTTTTACAATTTATATAAATATCTTGAACGTTCCCTTTTGCAAGTTTAACGTTCACTTTAAGGTATGGGGGCATCAGTTCTGACATTTGCCATGCAAACACGATGCCCCCTTTAATCTATGGCAGACAAGAACAACATCACGAATTTGGACAGCTATCGCAGGGATCGCAAGAGCCAACAGCTTCGCCTTGGGAGATCCAAGATGCATTCTGGATTCAACTTCGCGGAGCAGGCCCTCGTGATCCTCATAGAAGAGGCGCAGCGATCAGGCCACAACGACATACAAGCGGTGTGGTACACCATGGCCAGGCAATCACTTGAGGCCCTGAGGCATTGGGGCTGGACCACGGAAGAGCTCATCAAGCTGGCCAAGGACACCAAATGACGGACGCACTGACACAAAGCCTGCTGAGGAAATTGCAAGAGGACCTCAAGATGCGACAGGTGGAGTTCAAGAACGACCACGTGATCCGCACAGCCATCCAGATGGCGATACAAGAGATTGACCAGAGGCTCAAGGAGCAGGATGACTAGGAGACACAAACAATGACAGCATTAGAAAATTATAAAAAAATGTTCCCCACGGACCACGAATATTTTAAAGAGTGGCTCAAACCAGAACACGTGGCACAGAAAGCAGAATATTTCAAGATATTGGATCAGCATTGCCAACCCACACCCCACAGCATATTGGACATAGGTTGCGGGCTGGCCTTTGAGAGCAGAGCATTCAACAAGAAATACGGCACAGAGTTGTATCTATTAGATGGAGATTTCAATTCCAACACCACAGGCAATCTGAGGAGGAAAGACTTTGGACCCAAGGGCAACATGATGTATTACACGGGGCTAGACAGCCTGCGTAAGTTCTTTGACTCACAGGGCACAACAAATTATACCATGGTGGATGCACACAACATCAACATCCCCCTAGACAAGAAGTTTGATCTCATCTGCAGTTGGTTGAGTTGTGGCTTCCATTATGCCGTGGATGACTATCGCGATCTGATCTTGCGACACAGCCACCCACGCACACGCATCATTGTGGACATAAGAAAATACACTGTCAACACTGCATTAAAAACTATTGACATCGTAAAAATTATCGCTGAAAAATCCAGCAGCCTCAAGGCAGAGATACGATTCAAATGATCGCGGAGGACCTGGCATAGTGATTAAAAAAATTGATCGCAAAGGATTTTATTGTGCCAGCGATAGTGTGTATTTCCGTCTGCACAGCCAAGCATTGTTCAACAGCATAAGGACACACGCTCCGTGGGCACACTGCCACGCCCACATATGGGATTGCGAACCGCAGGACAGGATTTGGTGTGAGCAAATGGGTGTGAGTTTAACGGAGTCACAGACACCGCGAGAACACAAGACACAGGAACAACGCCGCGGATATTGGGTGTGTGCCAGGTTTGACCTGATACCAGAGCTGTATCAGGATGACGTGCCAGTGATCGCACTGGACGCAGACAGCATATTCCGCAAAGACATCACAGAAGTACAGTATGATCTTGATATGAAACACAGTTGGTCAGCCAACAAGGAGTACATGAACCTGCCATTCAAGGCACAGGGATCATCTGTGGGCATGGCGGCCCACCATCCAGCCAGGCATCAGTTGCGACAAAAACTGCAGGATCACCAGCCATGGAGGTGGCAGTTGGATCAAGAACTGCTGGATCAAATGGTGGCACAGGGACTGATGTCCACCATGAACATGCGTTATGGAGACTACAAGATGCGACAGGAAAATCCCGTTTGGTCTGGCAAGGGCGGCAGGAAAGAACAGCCCTGGTTCAAGCAGTTGCAGGAACACTATCGCAACATCACGTCATGACAGTGACCTGTGAGATACACAATCAAGATTGCCGCGTGGGTTTGAAAACGATCGCTGACAACAGCGTGGATCTCATATTCACTGATCCGCCCTATGGCATCAACGGGGCCAATCTTGATCAACACTACAACAGGGATGAATCCAACGTGGTGCCAGGCTACATAGACATAGACAGGGCCAACTACGCTGAATTCAGCCGCAGCTGGATAACGGAATGCAGTAGGGTGTTGAGGCCACAGGGCAGTGTGTATATCGTCAGCGGATACACCAACCTGCATCACATCTTGAACGCTCTGCACCGCACTGACCTGAGAGAGATAAATCACCTCGTTGCGGAATACAGTTTTGGTGTGTATACCAAAAACAAATGGGTCAGCAGCCATTATCATGTGCTGTATTGGGGCAAGGGCAAACAGACCTATTTCAATGGCCAGGCCAGGTTCCAGGACAGCCAACTCAGTTATCGCGACAGGATCAGTGTGCAGAAATTGCACAGGCGATACCAGCCAGGAGCAATAAAAAACAAGAACCAACTGCCACAGGATTTCATAGAGAAGTTCATTGAATATAGCACCCAGCCTGGAGACACAGTGCTGGACCCATTTGCTGGCAGTTTTTCCACGGGTCACGCCGCCGTCAAGTTGAAAAGGAATTTCATAGGTTTTGAACAGAACACCAGTGCCTATGAAGCATTTGGCAAGGCATTGGAGAACAGGCTGTGATCTGTCCCAAATGCAGTTTACCAAACACCACACTGCAATGGCACGAATCCAAGAATCAGTGGGTGTGTTTGCCCTGTGCCGTAAATAGGAGACAGGAACAGACAAGGATAGAACAACAATGGCTGAGAACGCATAAAAATTATGACATTGATCAAGGACACCATCATCAAGCAGTCAGTCACGGAGGCTGATCTCGTGGACAAGGTCGCCATGGCCAGGGAAGACATGTTGCAGGACGTGAGGATCCTGTCACAGATAGTCAACAGCTTCACCAACATGAAATTCCTTGAGGACCTCAACAGGCTACGCAAGGCCCTGGTGACCAACGACCCCAAGCTCAATGACGTCGTTGGTGACACATTCTATAGCTGTAATGTCACCCAGACCAAGATCAACAATTTCAACAGGATCAAGCACAGTTTCGCGAACAGCTCACAACGCTATGAGGAGTTGCTGAAGAAACCCCAGCAGTGACCCTGCCTAAAATAGGAGAAGAGAACAAACAAGGATAGAATCACAATGGCTGAAAAAGAATCAAAAACATGAAACATTTTTATAGAAAGATACAGGGTTGGGGAATAACAAAATATGGCAAATTATACAGCCACATGGTCAGCAGGGCCAAAAACAATTCTCATTTTGTTGAGATTGGTGCTTGGAAAGGCAAAAGCACAGCCTATATGGCTGTGGAAATTGCCAACAGTGGCAAGACAATAAAGTTTGACACAGTGGACACTTGGTTGGGCAGTGAGGAATCCACCCATCACAAGGATCCAGCCGTGATCTCTGGAACACTGTATGAATTATTTTTAGAAAACATAAGGCCCGCACGAGATTACATCAATCCCATCAGATCCACCAGTGTCACAGCTGCCAAGCTGTATCAAGACCATAGCCTAGATTTTGTGTTCATTGATGCCAGCCATCGCTATGAAAATGTGAGACAAGACATTGAGCATTGGCTGCCCAAGGTCAAAAGTGGAGGCATGATTGCTGGAGATGACATCCGTTGGGCCAGT